>Ga0213860_10000738_pt1 | contig 13128 bp, 9 predicted proteins | sample PICome_3_FD_160118 | JGI IMG/M metagenome (GOLD analysis project Ga0213860, IMG submission 160118) | Coastal seawater microbial communities near Pivers Island, North Carolina, United States - PICO550 | ecosystem: Environmental > Aquatic > Marine > Coastal | place: USA: North Carolina | collected...
AACTCACCCAATACGGCGCTGGAATGATCACCTCATCTCCTGGGTCAACTAGGGTTAAAAAGACATTCAACAAGCTTTGCTTCGCACCTGTACTCACCACGATCTGGCTTGGATCGTAATCCAAGCCGTTATCACGTTTAAATTTCTTCGCTATGCTCGCCTGAAGATCAGAGAATCCCGGAACCGGCATATAATGCGTGTAGTTTTGCTCCATCGCTTCCACCGCAGCATCCTTAATAAATTCTGGGGTATCGAAATCCGGCTCGCCAAGCGACAAACTGATGACCTGTTTCCCGGTAGCACTAAGTTCTCGTGCTTTTTTGGCCATTTCAATTGTCATGGGAAGCCCCATCTCCTGTGCGCGTTGTGAAAGTGCTTGCATTATAGAAGTAGTGTAGATGTGTAATAAGGCGACAAATTTAACGATATTTGTAACCCTTAACGTAGTTTTATGGACGCATTTATTGAAATCATCAAGTATACTATTCCAGCGGCTTTAATGCTGCTGCTCACGTATTTACTCCTCTCAAATTTTGTGGATAATGAGGAAAAACGCCGCCAATTTTATTTGCGTAAAGATCTCAACAAAAAGTCACTTCCTATGCGTTTTCAAGCATTTGAAAGACTTACTGTCTTTTTGGAGAGAATCACACCTAATCACTTAGTTTTAAGAGTGAAGCCTGGTAATATGCCTTTGGGCGCCTATCGGAAAATCTTGGTAGACACCATTAGACAAGAGTACGATTATAATGTCTCTCAGCAGGTATATATTAGTGATAAGAGCTGGAATAGCATCGTAAGCGCCAAAAGTCAAGTGGTGAGTATGATCAACAAGGTTTCTGCTGAAATGGACGAAAATGCTACCGCCGCAGACCTAAGCCGTAAGTTGATTGAACTCGAAATGACGGGAGATATCTTCCCAACGAAGGCGGCGATCCTTCTACTCAAGCACGAAGCCGCTCGCAATTTCTAACGGTCGAGCCGACGTCTTAACTCATCGATAAATAGTTTCGATGCCTGCAATGGGCCTACTTCGCTTTGGCCCACTTTTACTCGCAAATCATCGTATGCTGCCTGCAACCCATCATGTCGTTGCAGCACACTTCGCAACGCATGCTGCACTTCCACTTCAAACCAGTATTCTGATTGTTGACGACGCTTCTCATCGAACCAACCTTGCCCTCTAGAATGGCGAATGCACTGATCGATGGCCGCATCCAACTCCTCGAATCCTTGGCTTTCCAATGCTGAAATCAGGGTAATTGTGGGGGTCCAATTAAACTCGTCCCTCGTACTCAATTGCAACGCGCGCTGTAACTCCACACGCGTTCGTTTGGCCGCCGGAGCATGCTCGCCCTCACTTTTATTGATGGCAATCAAATCAGCCATCTCCATAATCCCCTTCTTGATGCCTTGGAGCTCATCCCCAGTCCCCGGCATGGCTAAAAACAAGAATGCATCGACCATCTGGGATACTGTCGTTTCGCTCTGCCCCACGCCAACCGTCTCCACGAAAATATGGTTATACCCTGCTGCCTCGCACAATACGATGGCTGCCTTCGTTGTTCGTGCAACACCGCCCAGTGCTCCCGAAGAACCTGTAGGACGAATAAAAGCACGCTCATGGCGCCCCAGCTCTACCATTCTGGTCTTATCCCCCAAAATAGCACCGTGAGACTTCGACGAAGATGGATCAATGGCCAACACGGCCAACCGCGCCTTTTCATTCGACTCTAAATAGTGTACCCCATAGGATTCAAGGAACGTACTCTTTCCTACTCCAGGAACTCCAGAAATCCCCAATCGCATGCTATTCCCGGCATGTGGCAATAACTTTTCGAGTAGCGCCCCTGCCTTTACCACATCCTCAACCGCATCACTTTCTACCAAAGTGATGCCCGCGGCAAGCGCAGCTCGATCTCCTTTAAGAATAGCCCGCTCCAACTCCTCCACTTTCCATGCAGGTCTTTTACCCACCTGAAACTTTGGATTCACGGAAGGCCCATCGGTGGCCGATTTCTGAGTATGCAATGTGTTTTTAGCCATCAGGCTTGGTCTATGTATGCTTGAAGGTAAGCGTATTTATCAGTCAATGCACCGTCCGCACATTCTGTAGCGCGTCCTAGCACACCTTCTTCATCTCCATTAAAGAGCGCTGGAATGACATGGGTCATTAGGTCACTACCAAAACTTAGCGAGGCATCTCTTGGCAACTCACACGGCAGATTATCTACCGCCATCACTCCAATAGCCTCAGGATGATCATGCCCTACCTCTTTCTCCTCAGAAGCTAGATAGCCATAAAACGGAGCTGCAATGGTCGAGGCACGAAGTGTCGAGGCCACCGGACCGTCTATATCGCAACTGATATCGGCCACATAAGAAATGGCAAAATCTAGCTGTTTGGCATCTTCTCTCGTAAAAATGAAAGGCGCCCGGCTATCGTAATAATGCCCTGCGATATACAGCTTGGCAAATGGCGCATGCTGCATGAAATTGCTTTCATAGCCGCTCGGATCTGCAAAGAGCTCCTTGCGATCGAAAGGCCTTCCGTCGTTAGTTCTATAGTATTCTTCTACGTCCAATTGGCTCCAAAAACAACCTTCATAACCCGAAATATCTTTCGGGGAAATCTGAGGAATGCCCGAAGCTTCTAACGTCTCAACTGCGCCACCTGCCACACGGCCTTTACCCGTTAGTAATATGCGTATATCTGAAGGCCAATCTATGCCTTGAAGATGCGCAAACATTTCTTCCATGTCCTTGCACTCGTGAGCAGGCTTCAATGTGTATTGCCCATATTTCTCACCCCAGCCGCGCAAGCCATTGTAAGCACCTACGAGACCTGCGAATCTGCCAAAGGCGACCACACGGGCACCATTCTTAGTGAGTAACTCGTAGTCTATCAAACGAATATTTCGCTCCACACACGCCTTCAACAGTTTGGCGTTGTAGGACTGCTTTTTATACGTGTGTGAGAAGAAAAAATACGTCTTGTTCGGGATAAGTTGGTCAATGGGCACTTCTTTGACTCCAAAGAGTACATCACAATCGCTCAGATCCTCTTGCAGCTCAATACCAGCCGCCACATATTCGTCGTCTCCAATTGCACGGATAGGCGATGGCTGTGCCACTACCGTGCAAGAAAATGTTTGTTGTAATACAGAAGCATGCTGCGGGGTCAACGCTACACGCTTATCTACGGGAACTTTACCCTCTCTTAGAATGCCGATTTTCATGCATCTAAGGTACCAAACTACTTATACACTTTTGTAACAAATCCGTTGGCGATATAAGTATCCCCTTCAGACAATTCTCCTATGGTATATGTATCGAATTCTCCGACCAATTCTTCAATGCTTGAGACCAATATGTATTCCATTTTTTCCGTCTCCTGATTGTAAACCAAAACCTCAACTCGGTTCTCGAGTGCCGGGTAATCATTTTCACCCATGTCATGCAACAACTTAACCGGTGAAATAAAGCCATAACCTTTGAAGTTCAAGGGATGTGTATTTGTAAGCTCAATTTCATAATCTCCTGCCATTAAATGTAAAAGTTGATTGTGCTCTTGATGATAAATTGATCGTACTGTACTCGCTCCTAATTGGCCAGATTCTAACTGAGGTACAATGATTTTATCATTTTCAATCTGGAGTCTGTCAAGAGAAACATTAAAACCTTCACTCGAACTAACCGAAGCATCTCTAAAACAACAACCAACTGAACTTATTTCAGAAATGCATACATCATCCCAGGTATCTCCCTTATAAACTTCGGCAATTTCAAATTTTATGGTTTTATCATAATTATTTCCAGGTAATTCAAATCGCTGTTCACCCATCAAATCTTGCAGATGTAAATTCCCAATAAACTCGTTATCTACATAGATTTTAAACACCTTCACCCTTGAATTTTTCTTCCACGAACTATAGGAACTCTGATATCCATTAAGTATCTGAAAGCTATTTCCTCCCATTTCAGACTTGATCTCAAAAAACTCGCCTATGCCATAACCTGATTTACCTTCTACCCAAGCAGTTCTGGGATCCCAATCACTTAGGTTTCCACTTTCGTAGCTTTTGGATCCCTGAGATTTCAAATGTGAAGAAGATTTAACTTCCGATGGCGCATTGACACAAGCAAACCACAAACCAGGTCCCTCTTCCTCTTCCTCTTTAATCCTTTTTGTCCAATCAACAGCTTTCTCACCACCAGTGGCATAGAATTCCTTAACAGATAAATCATTGACATTTTCTACAACTTTATCGGGTTGTTCACCACATTGTAAAAACAGAAATCCCATGGATAATGCAAAATACCTCATTGTTTATTCATTTAATTCCTTCCTAAAATAATTAAAAGCTTTGACTCTTTCATTTATAACGTAGGTATCACCCTATCTTTGCGTTCTACATCGGGGCTGACTGGTTTTGACAGCAAGCCGAAGTTTGATGTCAGCATGTCGAGCGCGGAAGGGGCAGCTCGTTAATACACCGCTTCACTTTTTATAACTGGCGAAGATTCTTACGCTTTGGCCGCTTAATCTGACAGGATGTCGATTTTGCTAATCCTACACCAGGTGTAGGAGCTGAACATCTCGCAAGAGCCCAATTCCTGAGGCGCTTGATCACGAGGTGTAGAAAATTCAGGAATGCAATTAGCTCTCGCCTCGCGGGCTATTTCAAGTTTAGAGGCTAAGCCATGATTAGGGTGCTTGTGCTCAGAGATTGGTCGAAAACCTAATCATAAGATAAACATGTAGAAAGCCTCAGGCTTCCTTGTTTGGACGCGAGTTCGATTCTCGCCAGCTCCACGGCAATATTCCCTAAAATATTTATTTTAGGGAATATTTTTTCATTTGTATTCATAATCAAGATAAAAGATGAAAAAATTGATCTTTTTCTTAATAGTTGCTATGGCGCTTGTATTCTTTATTCTAAATTTTCTAAATGGACTTGGAACAGTTGAGGGAGAAGTCACTGTAACCCATACTGACAAAACCTCGTGGCAGATTGACTATAATTTTGAGCAAGCTATCATTGGTATTATGACTGGTCCTGAAACAGAGGAATACCATGAATCTTCATGGAACTTACCAGAAGGCTTTCATTTTGTAACAGATGAGTCTGGTTATTCTTGGTTAGAAAAAAAAGACAAGGGCTCTTTTAAAAGTCTTACAATCAGTGCCAAAACTTATAACAAAGTAGTTCTTTACGCTCCTCAGCCCTTTGCAGACTTCGATTATGGTGTGAGTATAAATACAGGACCATTGGGTTTTGCTGCTAAGGTGAAATTATTAGGGTTGATTAAAATGATGCACAATTTTGAATTGAAATATTCATTTTTTGGCCTTGAAAATGAATCTATTTTAGTCCCCAATTCTGAACTAACAGAGGACGTATTAATTAATGGGCAAGGCTACTTTGTATTCTTTGGTGATCAGGATAAAATTGAGGAAAATGAAACTGTGAGTTTAATACTTGATAGTGACTTCCCTAAAGAGTTGCGAGAAGACATCATAACGAACGCAGAAAAATTTGTCACATTTTTCAACCGAGAACTTGGTGAAGTACTTGATGATAAACTAATGATACAAATCACTTATACAAATAAACCCAGAGTGAAAGGTGAAACTTTTAACATAGGAGGTGGTGCACAAAGCGGACAGTTTATGGGGATAGCAACTGGTCCTATTGATTCGGCAAAAATTAGGGAGACGAGACAAAGGGTTAGAGCCTTTATGGCACATGAAATGGGGCATATATGGCAAACAAGTCTTGGAAATGATAACATGAGGTGGTTCAACGAAGGAGGTGCTGAAATGTTTAGCCATGTTGCAATGAATCGTTTAGGTATTATGACAAAAAAAGAGTTCAATACTTTTTTAAACAAATATGTTACAGAGAGTATTGAAGATTTAAAACAAGTAAGTTTAAAATGCCCACACCAACAAGGCTTTGAAAGATTAAACTATAGTGGTGGTACCGTTGTCCTTTGGGCAATATGTAAAGCTATCAGTAAAGAAAATGAGTCGAATGACATTTATAAGTTGGATCGGGAACTTCGTAAATTCAGTCAAGATTCGCTACTAAGATTCCCAAGAGAATGTCTAAATGCCACATTTGCCTCTTTTGGAATGAATGATGATGAAATTTTAGGAATAGACTACTTTATTAACACAAAGCATGAAAATCCACAAAAAGCGTATTTAGACCTTTTTGAGCTTACAGGAGTTGAGTATGAAGTTTATAGAGACAGTTTAGTTATTAAGGACCAGAAATAATACAAATGCCAACAAAACCTAAACTGCATTAAAACGCGGTTTTGCTAAACCGTTGGATTCAAAATAATTCGAAATCTTTCCAAAAATAGTTCGATTTTACCCCTCTTGGCTCCACTTGGTAATCCAAAGAGAACAAAGCCAGCTCTAGAATTGCGCTGGCTTTGTTAGAATGAAAGATGCACTCCATACGTGGCCAGTGAAAGAAAACATCAGCTGCGAAGGAGCGAGTCGTGTGCCAAAGGCATGCTACGGTTTTTATTCTCGCCAATTTATCGGTTAAGGATATATCTTAAAATCTTCTCCGAGGTTTGCGCGGACCGCGTTGGCCGGGCTTTTTAGGCTTACGATTTTCTGGATCCGCCCACTCCTCCGCAGCAGCAGCCGCAAATGGATGGTCTTCCACTAGTGGAATATTCAAATTTATCAGCTTCTCTATATCCTTTAAATACCCACGCTCATCCGCCGAACAGAAAGATACACTACTCCCTGATGCATCCGCACGACCCGTGCGCCCTATGCGGTGCACATAGGTCTCCGGAATATTGGGCAGCTCGTAGTTTACCACATATTCCAACCCTGAGATGTCAATGCCACGCGCTGCAATATCGGTTGCCACTAATACTTGTAATTCACCAGCCTTGAAACCTTTTAGCGCCTTCTGACGCGCATTTTGGCTCTTATTTCCGTGAATAGCAGCAGCCTTTATACCTTTTTTAGAGAGGGTACGAACGACCTTATCACAGCCGTGTTTGGTACGTCCAAAAACTAAGGTTTCCCCATCAAAAGTCTTTAATAATTCCACCAACAAAGCCGGCTTTTCCTTTTTCGATACGTAGTACACCTCCTGTGAGACGCGCTCCGCCGTTGGCTTCGCTACTGCAATACGCACTTGCTTATAGTTTGGCTTGAGGATTTGCTCGCTCAAGGAGATAATATCCTTTGGCATGGTGGCCGAGAAAAACAAACTCTGACGCTTTTGAGGGATGATTTTTAATAGCTTACGGATATCATGGATGAAGCCCATGTCCAACATCTGATCAGCCTCATCGAGCACGAAATGCGTCAAGAATCTTAGATCGATAAATCCTTGCTGATGCAGATCCAATAGTCTACCAGGAGTGGCGACCAAATAGTCTACGCCCTTTTTCAACTGATCCACTTGAGGGTTTTGACCTACACCTCCAAAGATTACCGCTGTCCGTAATCCTGTACCTTGGCTGTAGCGCTTGGCATTCTCACCTACCTGGAGCGCGAGCTCGCGGGTTGGGGTAACTACTAAGGCTTTAATTTTTCGAGTCTTATAAGACTTGGCTAGTAGCAGATGCTCAATAATAGGAATGGTAAAAGCAGCAGTTTTACCTGTACCGGTCTGTGCGGTACCAAGCAAGTCGTAACCTTCCAATAGAATAGGAATGCTCTGAGCTTGAATCGGTGTTGGCTTGGTATATCCTTGATTTTTCAAGGCAGCTAGGATTCGTGAATCGAGTCCTAAGGAATCAAATGTCATAAAGTGGTATTAGGTGCGAACATCATGGAGCGCTATGCGAAGGTACTTTAATTCCGTGGATACATCGCTCCTCCATGGAAAACGAATGGCGCAATGCTATGGAGAGTGTAGCCGGACAGTTCATTTATCTGGAGTCAGCAGTGAGTGCAGGAATCTCGAATCAAAAGACACTTGAGCGGTTACTTCAGGCCGAGCAAAGAAAGCTTGAACTAGGTGATAGTGAGCTGATAAAAGTAAATCTCAGAACTGGCTATTATGCCAAAGCAATGATTCAGCGCGCAAAATTGGAGTCTGAACTCGGACAAACCTGGGCGTATTGGATGCAACTAAGCAACGGATATTAATTAGCTGAGCCTAACTGTTTCGAAAATACAATGAAGAATTGAGACTATAAAAATTGCAACCATGGAACAGGCCATTGAGATTCGTCGTTTTCTTTCAGTTAGCATTAATTCGCGAAGATGACCTGGATTGAATTCGTTAGGAGTGCCTTGGTCCAACAATAAGCTGAACCCACTTTTCACAGGTTCATTTCTATAAAACCCATAAATAGAACCAAGCTCCCGATCCCAACCAATGGTATCAATCATTAATCCAGAGTCATCGATGAGATAGAGAAAATTGCGATCTGGCATCAACATTGAATCCAAAATGGGCAATGAATCAGTCTCAAGCAATTGAAAAACTTCAACTGAATTTGGTGGTAAATCACCCTGTAAAACTCTAGATCCCTCTCTTGAAATTAAGCATAGATTCTTGAGGTTGATTGTATCATTCGAATAATTGATCAATTCGACCCATGGAGAAAATAAATCGCCTGATAATCCTCCAAATTCATTGATTTTTAGTTTGCCATGTGAAGGAGAATATCCCACAAAATCAAAGGACAATTGATAAGCGATAGAATCATGTCCTTCCTTCAATACGTTATCGACACGAGGTTTATTAGGTCTGTATAGAAGTTCCGGTTTAGACGATATATACAACGGTCTATCTGCGAAATACAACCCACTAAAATCTGAGGCCTTGACCCTATTGTCATTGAAATACACCTCTCCATGACTTAAATTATTAATACTCACATTTAAGGTTACCGGAGAAGTTAAATAAAAATATTTCCGAGTATGGTCTAACATATATGCAGGACGATCCTCAGCGAAGTCACGTAGCTTTTGTACTTCTCTATTCCAAGTTTTGGGATTCCCTCTAACCATTTCAAAATGACGAAGCATTTCAGGCTCATATACTGTTTGAAGTGAATCAATCAATCTATGGACGTTACTTGTACTAAAAACGGTACTAAACGAATAAGAGACCTGGTGTATAAACCCATCTTTAAACGACTCATTTTCCAATAGCTTTCGCAATAAAAACGTAGACCACGTTCTATTGTACCACATAGTCTGATAAGGACTTAACCGAGCGGAGAGAAAATCAAAAGAGACATGTGCACTCGACCCAAATCCAAGGTCAGTATCATACATGATCCACCTGTATTGGCTAGACACATCATCGGATTGCCAGAATCTGATATTACCCATATAATCCGAATTACTAATGATTATTTGGGCCACTTGAAAATTCCTAAAGTTTTCGATATCTATCAATTTGGCCACCGAATCAAAAACCTTATCATCAGATAAATCATTTGATCTAACGTAACTCAATAACTCTTTATACGATTCATTGCTTCCATGATCCTCCGTGTAGAGTCCTTGAAGTAAGTTCGACTCAGATTTATCAGCACCGAAGTTTGATTCTAGATAATGTTGACTCAGTCTTTCTCTGAGATTATATACACCCCAAAATTTACCATTCATGAACAAATTGACCGGCTGAAATTCCTGTATATCTACATTTAAATTCTTGGTCAACTGGGTGCTTAGAACATCTCTAAATCTCGTTTTATTTGCGTCACCTCCAGAATTACGAATCACTAAATGCTTGTATGATTTGTGTTTGCGATACGGAAAAATAGGGAAGTCAAAAGACGATTCTCCGTAAGCTTTCCTTGCAATGATTCTTAAGGATTTTTCTGCTCTATGGCGCGTCATACCGCCAAATATTCTCAATCCCGCTCTTTGAGACATCACTTCGCCTTTATCTGGAACTAGATAATTAACGAATACCTCACGCTCCCATTTTTTGGTATAGTTTGCATTTATCCAATACCCCGTGCTATCCTGATGAGCGTAGTTCCCCTTGACATATATGCCTCTATCCGAGCTGTATAAATTATCTGGATCTGTTGTTAAGGATAGTACAGAGAAATTCGTCTCAAAATCAATTAAGTACACTTTAGTTTCCTCAAAAATCACTTGCCCGTCAGAGACTACCCCAAAACGAATAACCCTATTTTGATTTACTAGAATACTATCTTCGAATACGTTGCTCCTCGAATTCGTAGATGTTCCATCAAGTTCGTACACAACAGTGCCATGCTGTGAACAGGCGTGTAAATAGAAAGGTGTATACCAACCACTTTCATGTGATACTATAACTGTATCCTGATTTTCAGCGAAACTTTGAAAGGAAAGCAGAAAAGCGAAAAGTATTAATGTATTTCTCAATTTAGATTATTCAGCTTAATCTCAATTCGTCTATTCTTTTTGCGTCCAGCTTCTGTAGCGTTCGTATATCTGGGCTGCTCGGCGCCATACCCAGCATAACTAAGTTGAGATTCATTTACACCTATTTTTAGTAGGTATTCATAGACTGATTTAGCCCTCAATCTTGAAAGGTTTTGATTGAAGTATGCATCTCCACTTATATCCGTATGACCCTGAATTTCGACGTTGTAATTAGCATTTAGTTTTAAAACTTCCGCTATCAACATTAATTGTGAATACGAACTCTCAGGCAATGCATATTCGTTCTTTAAAAACTGTACTTCGAGATTTAATGAGGTTACGTTAAACTCAATTCGTCTATTTTTCGCGTGAGTAGTTTCAGTATTCCCAAAGTCGAGAAGCTTCTCTTCACCATATCCTTTAAAACTTAATCTCTCCGGCTCAATTCCTTCAGACACGATGTAATCGTAAACTAACTTAGCCCGCTTTTCAGATAATCTCTGGTTAAGGTCTGAAGTACCCGGGGCTGAACTATGCCCACCTATTTCAACATTTAAAAAAGGACTCTCTTTCATGACGATTATATATTCGTCTATCGCCGTCAGAGCCCCAGGGGTAATATCAGAAGAGTTCTTCGCAAAAGGCACCTTTACAGATAGCGTATTTTGTAACTTCACCTGAGCATCCTCGTCTAGAGTAGGCAGTTCAGGCATCTCATCAAGACATGGGCAGACAGCAGCTTTTAGAGAATTTGATATGGGCAAATCATCGTAAGGTCTGAAGTCACGAATGGCCGTTTTAATCCTTGCATAACCTTTATTCCAGGTATCGGTATTATTATTCCAGTAATAGACAGCTTCATCACCTGATAATCCACAAAACTGACGGAGAACAACTGCCGATACATAACCACTTTGGTGCCAACCATTCCAACAATGCAAATACACTGGGCCACTTTCAGGTTGAGTGATTGATGTATGAACAATCTCAAGAATTTCTCGCATTTCTTCTTGAGTATTCCCACCTATCTGATAATAATTTAGAGTATTACCCTCCTTACCTTTAGTTGTTATAGGTGCTGTTTCAAAATTCGTAGAATATAAGTATACAGCGCTGCTAAATTTTAGATCCGCCAGATTTTTAAGCCCATCATTCGGTAACGGGTTTTTATTATTTCGCTTATTAGTTTCGTGATAATAATTGTTCCCCCCACCTCTGTACGCGGCTCCATGCAAAATGGTTCTAAAATTTCTTGTACCGTACAGCAAATCATTCCCATTACCTCGATTGTCAGTCGCTTTGTCTTCACCACATGGCAATCCAAACAACTCAGTATAATACTGGATGTGCGCGGTACTATCTACTGCGCCAGTACTTGAATTAGTTTGAGAATGAGCAGTATAGCATATCAATACGGTCGTAACAATAGCGACTTTTTGAAAGATAAAATTCATAAATAATGGGCGTTTTCCTAATTACTATTTTAATGAAATAAAAGATAGAATTTTTGCACTCAGAGGTCACCATTGAATTGGAAAAAATATTCACTTTACGGTCTAGGCACCATCAGGCACATCAGTTCAATTTAAATTCTACCGACTCTAGCTAAACGAATAATGTGCTTATTCCATACATTGTGAGCTCGTTAACTCACTCTGAAATGAACAAAACTTGGAATTGGTCCCTAACAGTGGCCTTAGCCGGCTTCTTGTTTGGCTTTGACACTGTCGTAATCTCTGGTGCAAATGCACCCATCAAAGAACTTTGGCAAACCTCCGCTTGGTTTCATGGCGTATTCATCATGTCGATGGCACTTTGGGGCACGGTGCTTGGATCTTTAGCCGGGGGTATTCCAACTAAACGAATAGGCCGTAAGAAAACCCTCATTTGGGTAGGCGTACTTTACCTAGTAAGTGCCTTGGGCTCTGGGTTAGCCACTGATTCTTATATGTTCTCCTTTTTCCGATTCCTTGGCGGCGTCGGCGTGGGTGCTTCAACCGTAGCAGCCCCCACCTACATCAGTGAAATCAGCTCTGCAAAATCACGCGGTCGACTCGTAGCTCTTTACCAGTTCAATATTGTCTTCGGAATCCTCATCGCCTTCATCTCGAATTACCTCCTGGACGGCGTTGGTGGCAATAGCGACTGGCGCTGGATGTTAAGTGTAGAAGCACTTCCAGCCGCTTTGTATTGCCTATTGATTTTTGGGGTGCCCAATTCTCCTCGCTGGCTTGTGGTCCAACAGAACGACGAAGCAGGAGCCCTCTCTACGCTGCAACTTATTCATGGTGATGCGGGTAAAGCTCAAGCGGAATTGGACGCAATAAAAAACCACACCTCAGAAGAATCCAGCCGCAAAGGGGTCTTCAGCGGCAAATACAAAAAGAGCCTCCTTTTAGCCTTCCTACTTGCCTTGTTCAACCAATTGAGCGGGATCAACTTCATCCTGTACTACGCACCGGTGATTTTGGAGAATGCAGGGTTCGCCTCGTCGGACTCCCTCCTCTCCTCCATCTCTATCGGCGGAACCAACCTCATCTTCACCTTTGTAGGCCTCTATCTCATCGATCGAATGGGGCGTAAATCGCTTATGTACATAGGTTCAGTAGGCTACATCATCTCTCTGGCGATGGTGGCCTATGGATTCAAAATTGAAGCTTCTGCAGGGTTCAACCTCTTTTTCATTCTCACGTTCATCGCTTCCCATGCAGTAGGCCAAGGTGCCGTCATTTGGGTATTCATTTCCGAAAGCTTCCCGAACAGCA
>Ga0213860_10000739_pt1 | contig 13122 bp, 13 predicted proteins | sample PICome_3_FD_160118 | JGI IMG/M metagenome (GOLD analysis project Ga0213860, IMG submission 160118) | Coastal seawater microbial communities near Pivers Island, North Carolina, United States - PICO550 | ecosystem: Environmental > Aquatic > Marine > Coastal | place: USA: North Carolina...
TGATCCAAGAGTTTCTGGATGCCCTGTTTTTGAAATATGGCCATCTTTCGTAACTCTTAGCGACTCTTTTTCAATACCTCTTTCAATTATCAGGTCTGAAAAAAAAGATTGTTGATTAAGATTTTCTAATAAGTTGTGGAAATCCACAGTTATCTCTAAAATTTTGGTCCTGCAGAGATAATATCATGTCCAACATCAAATTTTTCAAAGTTATTTTGGAATTTTTGAACTAATTCTTTTAAGAACGCTTGATAGCTTTCAGCGTCTTTCCATGTCTCAATTGGATTTAAAAGCTTACTTTCAACTCCGTCAACACTTGTTGGAACATCTAAATTAAGACCTGCAATATGTTGAGTTTTAACATTATTAAGTTCACCATTTTGAATAGCATTAACTATTCTTCTTGTTGTAGGAATATCAAATCTTGAACCAATTCCATATGGACCTCCAGTCCATCCAGTATTAACAAGGAAAACTTTAGAGCCGTAAGCTGCAACCCTTTACATTAATAAATCAGCGTATACCCCAGCTGGTCTTGGGAAAAAAGGTGCGCCAAAGCATGTTGAAAAGGTAGATTCAATAGATGAGCTTGATCCCATTTCTGTTGATCCAACTTTAGCGGTATACCCGCTTAGAAAATGATAGGCTGCTGCTTCTTTTGAGAGAATTGAAACCGGAGGTATGAGTCCCGTTAAATCACAAGTTAGAAAGATTACTGTTTCAGGTTCTCCAGATGCATTCTCTTCTATAGCATCTTCAATATGAGATCTTGGATAACAACATCTTCCATTTTCAGATATGGTGGTGTTGTAATAATCAGGTTCGCCAGCTTCATTTAAGAAAACATTTTCAATTACGCTGCCATGCTTGATAGCTTTATAGATAACAGGTTCATTTTTTTCAGAGAGGTCTATTGTTTTGGCATAACACCCCCCTTCAAAATTAAATACAGAACCTTGCCCCCAGCCATGCTCATCATCACCAATCAATGAGCAGCTTGGATCAGCTGATAGAGTTGTTTTACCGGTTCCAGATAAACCAAAAAATAAGGTCACCTTTCCACCAGCATTTACATTAGCTGAGCAGTGCATTGGTAGAACGTCTTTTTCGGGCAATAAAAAATTCTGGGCAGAGAACATAGATTTTTTTAGCTCTCCTGCATACTTCATGCCTGCAAGCAATACTTTTCTTTTTTCAAAGTTAATTATTACGCATCCCTCAGAATTCGTTCCATCTTCGACTGGAATACACTCATAATTATAAGCACTTAAGATCTCCCATTCTTCTTTTTTTGATGGGTTGTATTCTTTTGGAACTACAAATATTAATCTTGCAAACAAGCCATGCCAGGCAGTTTCTGTTGTTACCTTAATTGGTAAATAATGATCTTGATGTGAACCAACATGGAGATAGGAGGTATATCTATTTTTAGCTGCAAGATAGTTTTCAACCTTATCCCAGAGCAAATCAAATTTTTGTGAGTCAAAAGGCTTATTTATTTCACCCCAATCTATAAGATCAGAAGTAGTTGGCTCATCTACAATAAATCTATCATTAGGACTTCTCCCTGTTCTAGCCCCAGTAGTAGCAGAAAAAGCACCATTGCTTGCAATAATTCCTTCATTATTTTTTACAGCCTCAGCGATTAGCTCTTCATTATTAAAATGAAATGCTTGAACTGTATTTGTTGTAGTCATAACTTTCCCTATTAAAACATATGTTTGTAAAATTTTTACATATTTGTAGTGAATTAAATATTATGATGAAATGATAGTCAAATGACATTAAAAAGCCTTTTTTAAAAGCATTTAAAGATGATTTTACTTGTAGTTTTATTACAAATTTTAAGAATTTAGACCTTAAATATTTTTAAAATTGATGATACGAAAAAAATTACAAAGAATATAAAACCCCATTCGGCAAAATTAAAAATAAAACTCCAGTTGACTTCAGCGCAAGTTGGACCACCTTTATAAGCATTTGCGATCCCTCCAAAAAAACCAAAATATTCTATTTGTGTTTCTAGTGGCATGCCGCAACCCATTGGTAATTTACTAATTTCTTCTGGACTTAAGTTTTGTAAATAAATCTGTTTGCCCGTAACAGCTATCCCAGCTAGAGATGCCAATACTATAAGGAATTTATCAATAATAAATAATTTTTTTGCTATAAATCCCAAAAATGATACTACAGCAATAATACCAAAAACATATCTTGTCATTATGCACATTGGACAAGCTTGGAGAGCCAAGATTTTGTCCATCAAGACTGCTAATAAAATTATTGTAGTTGCACCTAAACATGAGGCTATTTCGAAATAGTTTTGATACACTGAAATAATAAAATTTTTAAGACGTTTAAACATAAAAATAGACTCGTTTTACAATAGTATAAGAAATACTTTTACAGAATACACCTTAGACAGGGAATTAAATTAATATGAAAGATAGAGTTTTTATAATCGATGGTTCTTCATATTTATATCGTGCATATCATGCCATGCCACCACTAAGTACATCAAAAGGTCAGCCTACTGGAGCAATTAAGGGAGTCACCAATATGCTAATGACTTTAAAAAAAGATAGTGAAGGGTCACCAATAATTGTAGTTTTTGATGCGAAGGGAAAAACTTTTAGAAGTGAAATTTATAAAGAATATAAAGCTAACAGGCCTCCGATGCCTGAGGACTTAAGACAGCAGCTTGACCCTCTAAAGGAAATTTGTAAAGCAATTGGATTTCCTCTTATTGAGATTCCTGGAGTTGAAGCAGATGACGTAATTGCAACTTTGGTAAACAAGGCAAAACAAAAAAACTTTAAAGCGGTCGTTTCCTCTTTGGATAAAGATTTAATGCAATTAGTTGAAGATCCAAATATAACAATTATGAATACGATGAAGCATCAAATTTTTACTGAAGACAAAGTTTTTGAAAAATTTGGTGTTCAACCAAATCAAATCAGGGATATGCTCGCTTTAGTTGGAGACAGTTCTGATAATATTCCCGGAGTTCCAAAAGTCGGTCAAAAAACAGCAGCCAAGTGGTTGAGTGAATATAAGAACTTAGATGGTATAAAAGATAATGCTGAATTAATTAAGGGTGTTGTTGGAGAAAATCTCCGTAACTCCCTTGCTGACTTAGAGAGAAATGTTGAACTTGTATCATTGAAAGATGATGTTGAGCTTGGTGTGAGTTTTGATAGCTTACTTCAACTCAATACTGATCAAGAAAGATTAGATGAGCTGTTTTCTGAACTAGAGTTCAAAGCACCGACAAAAAACGCGTCTAAACAACCAGATGCCAAAGAAACTCTCAAAGAGAAAAACAACAACTATGAAACTGTCCTCAGCGAAGATCAATTATTAGCATGGGCCAAAAATCTTGATGAATGTAAAGTTTATGCAATAGATACAGAAACAGATTCACTGGATACAATTACTGCAAATCTTGTAGGTATATCATTATCTGTTATAGAAGGCACTGGGTGTTATATACCCATAGGTCATAAATATGAAGATTGTCCAGATCAGCCAAGCTTAGATTTAGTAGTTAAAATAATTGGCAAGGCCATAGAACGGAATAAGGCAAAAGCAGTTGGCCAGAACCTAAAATTTGATATACCAATTTTATCAAGGCATAAGATTCAGTTAGATAAATTTCATGCTGACACCATGCTTATGTCATATGTTCTTAACAGTACTGCAACTAGACACGGAATGGATAAGTTAGCTTTGTATTATCTTGATTATGAAACAATAAAGTATGGTGATGTTGCAGGTACTGCATCAAAACAAATTAGTTTTTCAGAGGTTGAAATTAATGTTGCAACTAACTACGCAGCAGAAGATGCCGATATAACCTTAAGGCTTTATAACAAACTTAATGGGCTGCTTGAAGACAAACCAACACAAAAAAAATTACTTGAAGAAATTGAGTATCCGCTTGTTCATGTTCTCTCCAAAGTTGAGCAAAACGGAGCAAAAATAGATAAAGCTAAGCTAGCTGCTCACTCAGAAGAGCTTGCAGAAAAAATATCAGACCTAAGCTCTCAGGCTTTCAAAATTGCTGGTGAAGAATTTAATTTAGACTCACCAAAGCAACTTTTAGAAATTTTATATGAAAAGTTGAAACTGCCAGTTCTCAAGAAAACCCCTAAAGGACAGCCATCAACAAATGAAGAAACCCTTCAAAGACTATCAGAAGAATATGAGTTACCAAAAATTATTCTTCAATACAGAACTTTGGCAAAGCTTAAATCAACCTATACCGATAGTCTTATTAAAATTGAGAACCAGGTAACGCAAAGAATTCATACTTCATATCAACAAGCCATAACCTCAACCGGGAGGCTATCATCTACAGAACCTAATTTACAGAACATACCAATTAAAACCTCAGAAGGAAGAAGAATCAGAGAAGCTTTCATTCCAGAAAAAGGAAATGTTTTGATATCAGCAGATTATTCACAGATTGAGCTAAGAATTATGGCGCATCTTTCAAAAGATAAAAATTTAACGAATGCTTTCAATAAAGGATTAGATGTTCATTCTTCGACAGCTGCTGAGGTATTTGGAGTTGATATAGAAAATGTCACAGAAGAACAAAGAAGAAGTGCAAAAGCAATAAACTTTGGCTTAATGTACGGAATGTCAGCATTTGGACTCACAAGACAACTAGATATACCTAGAGCAGATGCACAGAAATATTTAGATACTTATTTTGAAAGATATACAGGTGTGAAAGATTATATGGCAAATACAAAAGCTCAAGCAAAAGAGGATATGTTTGTTGAAACCATAATGGGAAGGCGCTTATATCTAAATGAAATCAATGCCGCAAATGGCTTAAGGAGGCAAGCAGCAGAGAGAGCTGCCATCAATGCTCCCCTACAAGGTTCTGCTGCAGACATAATTAAGAAAGCTATGATAGACATAAATAAATTTTTAGTTAAAGAATTGCCTGAGACAAAAATGATTATGCAAGTGCATGATGAATTAATTTTTGAAACTCCTAAAGTAGACGCAAAAGAAATTCTCAATCAAATGAAAGCTATGATGGAGGACGCTGTAAAGCTTGATATTCCTTTAATTGCCGAGGCAGCAATTGGAAAAAATTGGAATGAGGCACACTAATTGATGCTTAATAATTAGAAAATTTAAGTATTTCTTTTGATAGCTTTTCAATACCGGTGATATCTTTTGAGGATATTGCTATAGCTTCAACACCAACCATATTTTTATTTACCTGAGAAAGGGCTTTATTTTTCTGATTGTTTGAAAGTTTGTCGCTTTTGGTCAGTACGGGTACGAAAGGGACATTGCCATTGTTACATAGAGCAATCATATCTTTATCACGATCTTTTAGCGGGTGTCTGATATCCATAAAAATAACCACAGCTCTTAGAGACTCTCTTCTTGCAAAGTATTCTTCTAGAAGAGGGGCCCAGTCTTTTCTTTTATATGAGCTGGATTTAGCAAAACCATATCCTGGCAAGTCTACTAGCTTCAGAGAATCATTTACCCTAAAAAAATTAATCTCGGTTGTTCTCCCTGGAGTCTTACTAATTCTTGCTAGTTTTGTATTGCCAGTTAACGCATTTAGGGCGCTTGACTTTCCAGCATTAGATCTTCCTGCCAAAAGAATCTCATCACCCATATCTTCTGGTAGATTTTTGTACTTGGTTACCCCAAGCATAAATTTTGTATCTTTAAAAAGGTTTTTCATTTAATCGTTTATATCATACCAACCTATGTTTATAATACACATCACAAAGATACACTTATTTAGTTTTATGAAATCATTTTTGATATTAATAGCTTCTTTTGGTTTAGCCTTTAACACCTTTGCTGCTGAGAAATCGCTTAGCCCAGAGGATATGCCTGAAGGATTTAAATCGGGGGATTCTTCTGCTGGATCAGATCTTGTTGGATCATGTGTTGCATGTCACGGCACTGATGGAAATAGTGTAAATACAGATTGGCCAAAACTTGCTGGTCAAAATGAAAAATATCTATATGAACAATTAAAATATTTTAAAAGTGGCGAAAGAAACAATGCTTTAATGATGACAGTTACCCCATATTTACAAACTTTGAATGATAAAGATTTGCTAGATATAGCTGCTTTTTACAGTTCTAATGTATCAACTGGAGGTCAAGCAAAAAATGATGAGAAATTACTTGAGCTAGGAACTAAATTATATAGATTCGGAGATATTAAAAAGCAAATACCTGCATGCACTTCTTGCCATTCTGTCTATGGCGATGGAAATAATTTAGCAAATTATCCCTCTGTGGCAGGTCAACAAGTTGGGTACCTTGTTTCCTCTTTAAAAGCCTATAGATCAAAAGAAAGAAATGCAGGAGAACAATCTCTAGTAATGCAATCTATTGCCGAAAATCTTACTGATAATGAGATAGATGCATTAGCAAATTACATGCACGGGTTATATAAATAATGAGTATTTTTAGTAAATCAGTTCATTTCTTCTTTATAGCATTTTTCACTATTTCAATTAGCGCTGAATTTAAGTTAGGAAGGGACTATAAATTAATTGACAATCCTTTGCCGGTTAAGAAAGATGGAATTGTTGAAGTAACAGAATCCTTTTGGTACGGGTGTTATGCCTGCTATTCTTTTGAACCAGCAATTAATTCATGGGCTGCTAAGCAAGGTGCTGATATTAAATTTAGAAAAATGCCTGTTTCATGGGGGCCTGTTCACAAGCTTCATGCAAGACTTTATTATATTATTGAGTCACTTAAACTTGATCCGTCAACTCATTCTGCAGTATTTGTCACAATGCACAAAGAAGGCAATATGCTTCAAAGAGAGAGTAGCGTAAAAGATTTTTTATCGAAGTTTGATGTAGCTCCAGAGATAACAGAAAAGTATTTAAAATCTTTTACTATTAACCAAAAAATAAATCGAGACGCAAAACAAGCAAAACAAATGATGCTAACGGCAACTCCTATGATTGTTGTAGACGGAACTTATGTTATTCAAAACAAGGGTTCATATGCAGATATGCTTAAGGTCATTGATCACGTAGTTGAATTACAAAAACCAAATTCTTAGGAATAATATGAAAAATAAATACTATCTATATATTTTACCTTTATGTGCAATTTTTCTATTTAATGGAAAAAAATATGATGAGTCCGTAATAGAAAGAATTCATCTTAATGTAAATATCTGTATTGAAGGTCAAGAGTGTGGAGAGGTTGCCTCTGCTGCTGCTGATGTTGGAACTGCTTCTAAAGCTACCAAGCTCTATGCTGGTTGCATTGCATGCCATGGAGCAAAAGGTGAAGGTGGAATTGGACCTTCATTTAAAGGTCAAAAAAGTGACTATATTGCAGCAGCTTTAAACGAGTATAAAAATAATATTGAAAGAGGTCCGCAGAGCGCGCTTATGTATGCTCAAGCAGCAGCATTGTCAGACAGTGATATTAAAGAGCTATCAAAATATATAGTTACTCTTTAGTTTTACTTTCAAGATCGATTATTCTTTTTTCTAATTCTTCAGCCAATCTTTCTAGGGCTTCATATTTAGATTTAGAAATATAACCACTCTTTTCAATAAGATTTTCTATATCTGGTCTGATAATTTTTTCTAAATTTTCCAATAGATCAGAAGGAAGCAGATCTTTCAATGCGCCTGTTTCCTTTCTTATAATATTAATTATGGCTTTTGATAGTTCATCTTGATTCATATTTTTCCTTAATAATATTCTCTAAATTTTGAAAGTTAGAAAACTCATTAGGTTTTTGGAAATCTTGTTCCCAAAGAGCACCATTATTATTAAACCATAAGACATTTATACCAAGTTTTTGTGCACCAAAAATATCATTTATTTGATGATCTCCAATATGCAGCATTTCATTATATTTCAGGCCTGGAAGATAGCCTTGCGCTAATTCAAAATGTGGCTTATTTGGTTTACTGTCTTTTGCTTCAAGGGAACTGATTGAAAACTTAAAATATTTTCCAATAGATAATTTATATACGTCAGCATTACCATTTGTAAGAACACCAAGCATATAATTTTTTGAAAGCTTTTCTAAAGCATCTTCCACATTTGGAAATAGTTGAATCTCATGTCTTTTTTTAAGGAAGTAATCAAAGGCGTCTTCTGAAATTTTTTGTATATCGTTTGATGATACAAGGCCTTTAATTTTTTCTTTGAAAATTTCAATTCTTAGTTTGCCTATATCCCATGCAATGCTTTTATCTTTCTTAATAAGCTCCTCTCTAAGTGAAAGAAAATCACTGAAGTTTCCCCAGTCTACTTTTCCAACTCTTTCTTCAATCCAATTTCTTGTCTCAATTTCTGCATTGGTAATAGTAGGCTTGTTATCCCAGAGGGTGTCATCAAGGTCAAAAGTAATCATTTTAATTTTACTTATCATTTTTAGCTCTTGGATGTGCCTGATCATAGATCTTAACAAGATGTTGGTAATCTAATTTGGTATATATCTGGGTTGTAGACAAAGAGCTATGCCCTAATAGCTCCTGTATGGTCCTAAGATCACCACTAGATTCCAGCATATGAGTAGCAAAGCTATGTCTTAACATGTGAGGATGAATTGCAGGAAGTCCTTGCTTTAATGCTAATCTTTTTAGTCTTAATTGCATGCTTCTAATAGTTAATCTTGAACCTTTCAAATTAATAAATAGAGCACTGGATTCTTTGGAAAATTTTGATCTCTCCAAAATCCAATTTTTTATAGCAGCTTTTGCATATCTACCAATTGGAACCAGTCTAGTCTTAGAACCTTTTCCTAGAACTCTCAGAAAAGACATCTCTTCTTCAAAGTCTTCTAAATTAATATTTGCAGTCTCAGAAACCCTTAATCCTGATGAATACATTAGCTCAACAATTGCAAGATCGCGTATCTCAAGGGAGTCGCTAGGTTTAAAATTTAACAGTTGACTAACATCTTCAGGCGATAGAACCTCGGGCAGGTAGTTTGGAGCTTTAGGGGCTGTAATTAAATCAAAAGGAGATGATTCAATTATTGAATTTTTTTTTAAAAATTTAAAAAAACCCTTTGCAGATGAAAGATGTCTTTGGATACTTCTAGGATTGTTATTTGATGTGTAAAGACTTCCAAGCCATCCAGAGCATACCGAGTCATCAATTTCATTGAAGGTCGCTATGTTTATAGACTTTAAATAATTAGATAATTTTTTTAGATCTCTTTGATAAGAGCTAGAGGTGTTCTTTGAAAGATTTTTAACTTCAGAAATATAATTTATATAAAGTTCTATATCTTTATTAACAAAATACTCTTCAGGCATTAAGACTATCTATCGATTGGAATTTTTTTTCTAAGATATCTCTTATATATTCTATAAAAGTTGTATCTTCATCTCCAAGATACCTAGTTCTCTCATAGCTACCAAGCTTAAGTAAACCTATTTCTGATTTGTTAACTAAAACAGCTATAGCCAATGATTCAACTTTATTATCGTCAAACAAGAACTCCATTTTTTCATTAGAGAAGGACCCACAATGAATAGCACCTTTATGAAAAGACATACCAGTCTTTTGTTCTATGTCATCTATTTCTGAATTTGAATAAAAATCTAATTGACAGTTATTTACATTAAAACTTTTCTTGAAATCATTTTGAACAGTATTTATGACCTCGTTCTTATCTAAAGCTTCTAGAATAGATAAAGTGAGTTCTTTCGACTTGTTAAATAAATCTTCGTTTAACTGTGCTGTTTTTACAAAAGAAGTTAAAAGATCCATTAAGTCTTTTTGCTCATTTCTGAGCTTGTTAATTTGTCGTTCAAGCAGAGATGATGCAGAGCTTGATGAATCTTTAAATTTCATCTCGCTAAGAAGAGATTCTCTTGATTCAAAAAAATCTATATTGTCGAGTAAAAATAATTCGACGTCTTTTGAATCTAATTTTTTAGACATCTATATTTCCTGAATATATATATGTAGCTGGCCCCATCATTTCTATATTAGCATTATTTTTTTTAATAAAATTAAGTTCTCCTCCAGGAGATATAGCCTTAAATTTATTTTTAATACACAAAGATGTAACCGCTAAAGCAGCTGAGCCACAAGAAAATGTTTCACCAACACCATTCTCATAAGTTCTCATTTCAGCAATATTATTTGATACTTTGTATATTGATAAATTAAACCCAAAAGGCTTTATTAATCTTTCAAGATTTTTATATATTGAATCTAAGTCTTTCTTTTTTATTGAGGATGATTTAATGCAAAGATGCATATTTCCTGCATCCACTAAGTCAAATTTATCTGAAATTAATTTTGCAAGTTTTGAATGAAGTTTAGTATCGATATATGTTGATGGTGTTTCTAGCAATGCTTTCACTTGATTTTTAAAAGGCTCACAAAATACATGCCTGTTTTTTGTTTTAAAAGTAATGGATTTTTTAGGAGCAAAATTATTACGCCAGACATAAGAGGCAGCACATCTTATCCCATTAAGGCACATTGAAGCTTCACCGCCATCAGCATTAAAAAATCTTATTGAAAAATCAAAACTATCTTTTGCTGGTGGGCCAATTAGAATTACTTGATCAAAACCAATACCAAAATTTCTATCTGCTAGTACCTTAATTTTTGATTTTGATAGTTTATAAGTATTTTCTATTGAATTAATAACAATAAAATCATTGCCATTACCATGCATCTTATCAAAACTAATCATTATCAACCTTTTCCTTTTCTAGAAGATCATCAAGAGTTTCTCTTTTTCGAATAATCTTAGATTGATCCCCATCGATAAGAATTTCGCAGGCTTTTGGTCTTGAGTTGTAATTTGATGCCATTACAAAACCATAAGCACCAGCATTTTTAACAACAACCAAGTCATCCTCATGAACATCAAGAGATGCATTCTTTGCTAGAAAATCTGATGATTCACATACTGGGCCAACAACAGTCCATTTTTTTAAATTATCCTTCTTATCTTCTACATTGCAGACATCATGATGAGCTTTGTAGAGAGAAGGTCTCAAAAGATCATTCATAGCAGCATCAACAATCAAGAAATTATCTTTGATGTATTCAACCCTGGTTAGAAGAACTCCTGCATTTGCAGATATACTTCTACCGGGCTCTAATATCAATCTTTCTTTTCTATTTTTAAATTTATTCTCAAGACATGAGATAAGATCTAAGGGTGAAGGCGGGACTTCATTTTCATATGAAATACCTAGACCTCCTCCAAGATCTAAAAACTCTAATGAAATATCAAAATCCGCAAGTTCGTCTGCTAACTCAAAAATTTTATCAGCTGATTTTATAAACCCATCAAGATCTAAAATTTGCGATCCAATGTGACAGGCAAGCCCAACTATTTTAAGATTTTGTGACTGGTGAGCATGTTTACATAAATCAATAACCTTTCTTGTGTCAGAAATTCCAAATTTGTCACCTTTTCTGCCCGTAGTTATATAGTCATGTCCACCCGAATCAATGTCAGGATTAATTCTTATCGAAATTGGTGCTGGAGATTTAATGTCATCCGCAATTTTTTCAATTCTGTAAAGTTCAGATTCAGACTCAACATTAAAAGACAAAATGCCATTATTAATTCCATGTTGTATCTCATCCTTTGTTTTGCCAACTCCAGAAAAAATAACTTTTTTTGGATCTACGCCTATAGATAGTACTCTATGAAGTTCTCCACCAGAAACAATATCAAAACCACAGCCAGTATCTTTGATAATTTTAAGTATTGATAAGTTACTTAGTGACTTAACTGCAAAACATGCGAGGTTTCTACTATTTGTAAATGAATTTACATATGATTTAGCATTTTCTTCTATAGTTTTTTTTGAATAAACATATGAAGGCGTAGCATATCTTTCCCCAATTAACGAAAGATCAACGTCTTCGCAATGTAGGCTGCCATTTATGTATTTAAATGTATTCATTGTATTTTTGTAATAAGGTATGAATTAATCAATGGGCCTTTTACACCGCAACTAGAGATAGAAGCCAAGATTAGCAAACTAAATATAATTTTGATTAAATTCATAGTGCGTATTATGGGCAATTATGCCCATAATTGCACAGATTAAGACTAATATTTGTAGCTTTCTTCTTTAAATGGTCCTTCTTGAGGAACATTGATGTAATCAGCTTGATCTTTGGTCAGCTTAGTTACTACACCTCCAAAACCAGCAACCATCAAAGAGGCAACCTCTTCATCAAGTTTTTTAGGAAGAACTTCTACAGTAATCATTTCTGTTTTTCTATCTTCGTCATTGATATTAGCAAAACCTTGTTTAAATAAATGTATTTGCGCCAATACTTGGTTTGCAAAAGATCCATCCATAATTCTACTTGGGTGGCCTGTAGCATTACCAAGGTTTACCAATCGGCCTTCTGCTAATAGTATTATGTAATTTTTACTTGAGAGATCTGGTGTTCCATCAGGTTTTGTATCTCTAAAAATTCTATGAACTTGAGGCTTTATCTCATCCCAATAGAATTCATCTCTTAAGAAAGCTGTATCTATTTCGTTGTCAAAATGGCCAATATTACATACAACAGCAGTATTTTTTAGTGTAGTTAACATTGCTGAATCACAAACATTGACGTTACCAGTTGTAGTAACTACTAAGTCAATATCACCCATGACCTGCATATTTATATCTTCAGGTTTTCTTGTTACAACACCATCTTTATAACAGGAAACAACTGCAAAACCATCCATGCACGCTTGCATAGCACAAATTGGATCTGATTCAACAACACTTACAATCATTCCTTCTTGTGCAAGGCTGGCTGCAGAGCCTTTACCTACATCACCATAGCCTATTACTAAACCTTTTTTTCCTGACAATAACATGTCAGTACCTCTTTTGATCGCATCATTAAGGCTGTGTCTACAACCATATTTATTATCATTCTTTGCTTTGGTTACTGAATCATTAACATTGATTGCAGGAATTTTAAGCTCACCTTTTTCGAGCATTTCTTTTAGTCTGTGCACACCGGTAGTTGTTTCTTCTGAAACACCATGTATATTTTCTAACATATCTGGAAATTTTGCGTGAACCATTGATGTAAGGTCACTACCATCATCAAGAATCATATTTGCATCCCACGGCTTACCGTCTT
>Ga0213860_10000740_pt1 | contig 13118 bp, 5 predicted proteins | sample PICome_3_FD_160118 | JGI IMG/M metagenome (GOLD analysis project Ga0213860, IMG submission 160118) | Coastal seawater microbial communities near Pivers Island, North Carolina, United States - PICO550 | ecosystem: Environmental > Aquatic > Marine > Coastal | place: USA: North Carolina | collected...
AGCGAAGGTATGGTGGCAATCCTTGAGCCCTTTATTGATACCATTATTATTTGTTCTATCACGGGACTAACCCTCTTGAGTTCAGGAGTTTGGAATGAAAAGCATCAAAATGACTTTAGTTATTCTGACATGATCATTATGGAAGGTGAGGTCAATCGTGAGGTTCATGGATCCGCATTGTATGAATACTTCAACGGGTATGAAATAGGCTTAGATGTAGTGCCCATTTCAGAATTCACTGGAATATTACAGGTTGAGGAGGGGATGATAAAGACCGATGCGACCGTATTGCACGCTCGTTCTATAGCAGAAGATGTAGTGATTCGAAAGGGAGACTTACCCTATACGGGATCCTTAGTAGTAACGGAAGGACGTCTTAAAGATGCAAACGGATATACCTTCTCAGGAAAATCACTCGTACATAGTGCGCCGCTCACAGCCATTGCCTTCAATAAAGGTTTATTTGGTGATTACGGACAATACATTGTGGCGATTGGACTCCTGTTGTTCGCCTTCTCAACAGCCATTTCCTGGAGCTACTATGGCGGAAGAAGCGTGACCTACCTCTTTGGTGTGAAGTATGTGAATTACTACCGCATCATCTACGTCATTGGTTTCTTCCTCGCAGCCATTATTGATACCACCATTGTGTGGACGTTCGCGGGTATTGCCATTGCGTTAATGACGTTGCCTAACCTCATCGGAATCTTCCTGTTGCGAAAGGATATAAAAGAGAGTATTGCGGATTACAAGAATCACGTGGAGAGCGTTTTTCAAAAGAAGATCTAATCGTCTATAAATCAGTGTTTATTAGGCGGAGTTTCTTGCGAAACTCCGCCTTTTTTGTGTTTTCATTGATTTAACGATTAAACCTTTGAGTAAACGAGGGCTCTAATCTACACCGAAGGTGTATTTTAGTTGCTTATTCAATTTAGCTCATGCGTACAAAGATTTTTGCGATGTTGTTGGCGTTCAGTTCCTTCAGCGCGCTAAACGCACAGATTACCTCTGATTCCACCCGTTATGTATACGGCGACTTAGGAGTTCAGCAGGTAGCCCCCGTAAACATTAACTCTCAATCCTCTTGTGCCGATACCTTGGGTATTGCCATACCCTCAGGTCATTGGATTTCCTCTGTGGATGTGGAATACACCATGAACACTACCGGTGGTTTTGGTGGTTCTGCCCCTAATGATATCGGGGTATACCTCGAATTATCAAGCGAGGGCACAAAGGAAGCGGCCTTAGATTACGGGACCATCGGGACGAACGGTTCTTCTGAAACCATCACTAGAACCATCAACGACTTCAACGGTGCAGTAACGGATACCTTCTTGGTATTTAAATTACATGCGTTCCGTCAACAATTCACTACTGCTTGTGGTACTACTACAGCGAGTATTGCGGATAGTTCATGGAAGATCACCATCAACACCTATCCGGCACCCACTTGTTACCAGCCTACCAACTTAGCGGTAGACTGGACCATGAGTAATAAGGCTAGATTGAGTTGGACCGGTGGTGGTGCAGCCAACTGGGAGATAGAATATGGAACACCGGGTTTCACTCCAGGTAGTGGGACAAGAGTGGCAGTATCAAGCAATCCTTTTGTGCTTTCCGGTCTTTCGGCTTCCACCACATATGAGTTTTACGTTAGAGATTCTTGTGGCCTTGGAGATGTTAGTATTTGGTCGGCTCCAGTTGTCGATAGCACGCTTTGTGCCCCTATCACGTTTACGACCAGCTATACTGAAGACTTTGATGGTACTGGTTGGTCTGAAGGATCAGGCTTCGATAATGACGGAAGTACTATTGGAAGTTGCTGGCAGCGCAATCCGACCAGTCCGAATGGCGGTCAAGGCTATGCTTTTGGTACAGGTACAGATAGTACGGCCACAGCGGGTACTGGTCCGAATGACGATAGAACAGGCGGTGGAAACTATGTATATGCAGAAGCTAGTGGTGCTGCTAACCAAAGCGTTGCAACGATTACTTCTCCGCTTATTGATCTGAGCGCACTGAGTACACCGGAATTAAATTTCTGGTACCACATGGCTGGTGCCCAGGTGAACGAATTAAAAACAGAAGTATGGTCACAATCTTCGGGTTGGGTGAATGCGGGTAGTATTAATGGCCCACAACAATCATCTGCTGCAGATACCTTCCTATTACAGACCTATACATTGGCCCAATTCGCTGATGATACTGTTTTAGTACGTTTTTCAGCCTCAAGAGGTTTTGGAAACAACAACCAAGCAGATATTGCTATTGATGACTTTGGGTTTGAAGAAGCGCCGACATGTCCGGATCCATCCTTGCTAGCGGTATATTCAAGAACTACAAGTTCGATTACTTTATCATGGCAGGCGGTGAATGCAGCCTCTTGGGACATTCAATACGGAAACCCGGCGGCAAACTTGGGTGCCATGTCCAATACTACTGTGAATACGACTTCAAATCCGGGCACTGTAACGGGGCTTTCGGCGGGAACGACCTATAAGTTCTGGGTGCGTGAGGTTTGTGGTCCGAACGATAAATCGGATTGGATTGGTCCAATTCTGGGAACAACACATTGTATCGCGATTAGTGCGCCTTGGTCGGAAGATTTTGATTCGACGACTTGGACCTCAGGCTCTGGGGTCTACAATGTCGGTGATGCATTGGCAGCCTGTTGGGTGCGCACGCCAGAAAAAGATACACTACCGGCGTCGCCACTGAGTTGGGGTGTGCGTTCGGGAACGACCACTACAGGTCAAACGGGTCCGTTTACTGATGTGAGCGGCACAGGAAATTACATCTATGCCGAAGCCTCAAGTGGAGCCCCAAATCAGGAGGCCTTTATTGAGTCGCCATTGTTGGATTTGAGCGGATTGCTCAAGCCTCAGGTGACCTTTAATTACCACATGAGAGGTTTCTATGTAAATACCTTGAAATTACAGGTTTGGGTGGATAGCACGCAGACGTGGGATACTTATTTCACTAAATCAGGAAATCAAGGAAATCAATGGTATTACGAGGAAGTTGATCTGGCAGGATTTGCCGGAGACACCATTGTATTGCGCTGGTCTGCTACGAAAGGCAACGGTTCACAAGGGGATATTGCAGTAGATGAGGTTGTGGTCAATGATCAACCGTTGTGTCCGGAACCCACGCAGTTTGCGCTATCCGGGGTGACGGCAACGACGGCGACCTTTACTTGGTTGACTGGCGGCTCAACGACTTGGAACATTGTGTATGGATCTGTTGGATTTAGCCCAAGCGGAAGCGGCTTGACGAATATTACATCTACCACCCACACCATTACTGGATTAACAGCGGGTACGAGTTACGACGCATATGTTCGTGATACCTGTGGTGCCCTAGGGGCTTCGACGTGGATCGGTCCTATTACGTTCAACACCTTGTGTGCGCCGTTTACAGCACCGTATACAGAAAACTTTGACAGCACCTCTTGGGTAACGGGCGCGAATCAAACGCCCGGCCAGATCGATGGCTGTTGGCAGCGTAGTGATACTGTAGAATATTTCTGGAAGGCCGGCCCTCCGACTAACCATAGTAACAATACGGGTCCAAGTGGCGACCATACCTCAGGTAGCGGTGGATACATCTTTACGGAGGCAAACACCGGATTTGGTGGAGGATCGACCTTGACGAACTCTATTACCTCGCCATTGGTGGATGTGACTTCATTAACGACACCGGAGCTTTCATTCTGGTACCATATGTACGGATCTCTGATCAACAAGTTGGAGGTATATGTGCGCGGAACAGGAGGGAATTGGACCCTAGAACATACCATTAGTGGTGCCCAGCAAAGCAATGCAACGGCAGCATGGGAAGAGGCGATCGTGGACATTAGCAGCTATGCGAACGACACCATTCAGGTGAAATTCACGGCGTACCGCTACCAAGGATTTAGCAACCAAGTGGATATCAGCGTGGATGATGTGGACATTCACGAGGCGCCAACATGTCCGAAACCGAGCAATTTAGCGGCTTCGAATGTGACGAGTAACAGTGTCCAATTAGATTGGACGACGGGTGGCGCAACGAATTGGTTGGTGAAATATGCCACGGGTTCTATCGTGGCTGTAGCCTCTAAACCATATGTTTTGACTGGTTTATCGCCAAATACCACATATGATATTTACGTTCGCGATTCTTGTGGAACGGGTAATGTTTCGGACTGGGTAGGGCCTATTACCGTGACTACACTTTGTGGTATGGAAACAGCGCCTTGGAATGAAGACTTTGAGGGTACTGGCTTCGATGCCGCTACAGGTGATTTTGACGGTTGTTATACGATTAGTACATCTACGACCTACTTCTGGCGAACGGGTACGGGTGCAACCCCTACAAATAATACAGGTCCTTCAGCAGATCATACTACTGGTTCAGGAAAGTATGGGTATATCGAAAGTTCATTTAGTTGGGGTGGTGGAGATACAGAATCGGATATGGAAACCATGGAAATTGATTTGGATACTCTGAGCACCCCAGAGTTAACGTTTTGGTGGCATGCTGCTGGCGGAAATATTGATGAATTAGAAGTAGAGATTTACGACGGTGCTACTTGGACCTCGGAATTGACCATCAATAGTACAAACAATACGCTCCAGTCGGGTTCCGGTGATCCATGGCAAGAAGCTGTAGTGGATTTGAGTACATATGCTGGTGATACCATCAAGGTACGCTTTACAGGTTCTCGATCAAGTGCCTTTGGTTTCACGTCAACCCAGGCAGACTGGGCTATAGATGATATTGAAATAGATAATGCGCCAACCTGTTTGAAACCAACAGCTATTTCAAGTACCGCAAGTACAACTACCTCAATTACATTGAGTTGGACTACAGGTGGTGCCAGCAATTGGCAAATTGAATACGGCGCACCTGGGTTTACGCCAGGTACGGGTACTATTGTCAATGCAACGAGTAATCCATTTACGGTAACGGGATTAGCGCCTTCAACGTATTACGATTTTTGGGTCCGCGACTCCTGCGGTGCCTCGGATGTGAGTGATTGGACAGGCGCATTTGCCGCGGCTACGGCTTGTGGTACGGCAGTTGCTCCTTACCTAGAAAATTTTGACAACGGATTTGTGGGCGGTACGGATAATAACCAAGGTCACAATATTGGAGCGACGATCAGCCCTTGTTGGACACGAACAGATACTGATACCAACTACCGATGGGGAGGTCGTACTGGTGGAACTGCTACTGGCGGTACTGGACCTGGTGGAGATCATACTAGTGGGTTTGGAAGCTACGTATATGCGGAGGCTAGTTTCTCATCAGGTACTCCAGTTGCAACTTTGACTTCACCGAGCATTGACCTTAGTGCGCTGACCACTCCTGAAATGAAGTTCTGGTACCACTTATATGCCTTCAATGGCTCTCAAGGTACTCTAGTTTGGAGTATTCAAGATGTGGCAGCAGGAACTTGGGTAGATCTAGATTCGATATCGGGTAACCAAGGGAACAACTGGATTGAAGTGGTAGAAGATTTGAGTAGTTATGCCAATAAGACGGTCAAAATTAAATTTACAGCCACGAAATCTAGCGGCACTACCCCACAACAAGGTGATATTGCAATCGATGATTTGAGTATTGCTGAGGCGCCAACGTGTCCTGAGCCAACGGCGGTTACTGCTGTAGCGGCTTCAACAACGGATGTTGATGTGAGCTGGACAACAGGTGGTTCAACAGCATGGCAGATTGAATACGGTGCTCCAGGCTTTACGCTGGGTACGGGTACTATTGTAAATGCCCTTACAAATCCATTTACAGTCACAGGCCTTACTCCAGGTGCTACGTATGACTTCTACGTGCGTGACTCTTGTGGTGCTGGTGACGTAAGTATGTGGGTAGGCCCTGCTTCTGCAACCACATTTACATGTACAGGTGGATGTACTTACACGCTAGAGCTCGGTGATGATTACGGGGACGGCTGGGGTGCGAACGGAGGGTACACTGTATTCCACCAATTGGCTGTAACTACAGGTTTAGTAACTACAAACTACACCATGAGCAACACAACAGGTGCTCTAGGGTCGAGTGAGACGTTCACCTTCAACGTTTGTGACGGCGATACGCTTTACTTAGAGTTTATCGATAACGGTCAATGGGAAGACGAGTGCGGATACACCTTGAAAGATGCAAATGGGATTGTAATATCAAGTGTTGCGAATGGTTCAATGACTACCGGTATTAAATATCAAGGTTCTGCGAATTGTTCTTCTCCATGTCCAGCACCAGTAGCTGCATTCTCTTCTACAGATACCTACTTGTCTGTTGATTTCGATGCCTCCGCATCGACAGGTACTGATCTGACGTACGATTGGGATTTCGGAGATGGAAACACCGGTACGGGAGACCTAACCACACACCTATATAGTGCGGGCGGCACGTACTTTGTTGATTTGACAATTACTGATTCTTGTGGTCAATCGGTGAGCCTAACGGATACCATATTGATCTGTGAGGAACTCATCCCAGCGGTAGTGTACTCACAAAGCCAATTCACGGTGAACTTTGATGCTTCAGTGATTCCAGGAGCGACTTCCGTAGATTGGGATTTCGGAGACGGTACAACGGGAACCGGATTAACGCCGGCTCATACGTATAGTGGTTCGGGCACCTTTGCAGTGGATGTGACCGTATATAACGACTGTGGTGATCAAGCCGATACAACGTTGTATATCACCATTTGTGTACAGCCTGTAGCGAATTGGACCGCCACAATCCTCAGTGCAGGTGGTGGAGGTATGCAGGTCCAATTTGACGGTACCTCAAGCACCGGAGCAAATGCCTTCCAATGGAACTTCGGAGACGGTAATACTAATACCACTTCGAACTACCCATTGCATACCTATGCGACGCCGTCTACGGCATATGTGGTATCACTTACCGTGTACAACGCTTGTGGGGATTCCGATACTAAAACGGGTGTTTTGGGTGAAAACCTTGGGGTAGAGGATATGGATCAAGGTCAGTGGACTATTTTCCCAAATCCGGTTCGTACCCAATTAACCTTGGAGCACTCCTCTGGTGTGGAAGGAATGATTACTCTTGTGGATGGTTTGGGCCGTACGGTAGTTGAGTTAGCAGGCAACGGAGAATCCACCCAGCATATAGATGTTACTAATCTCAGTGCAGGCTCGTATGTACTCCGCATCGTTTCAGACGGCCGGTTCTACCAGCAACGCATACAAATTGTGAAATAAGAAAAAGCCGCCCCGAGGGGCGGCTTTTTTGTATCATGTAATCGAATCCATTGATTTAGATTTTAGCGATTATTGAAGTTTTGAAAATCGGACCATGGATCCGGCAAGTAGTGTTAAAACAGCTATGCCGGTGAAGGCCGTGACAGGCCCATGCAGCTGCAACGCAAGGTAGCCTATAATCGCCCCCAATACGTAGCCCATATCACGCCAAAATCTGTAGCTTGAAAGTGCTTTTGGACGCCAGGTAGGGTGGCTGTGATTGCTGATGCCGACCAAAAAGGTAGGGTAGACCATGGCCGTACCCAGTCCTAATAGAATGTAGGGGAGCCAATAGGTCGATGAATTGCCGATAAAAATCAACGCCATGCCTTGGATGGACATGCCCCACCAAAGTAGGTTGCGGATCTTTCCGTTGTTGGATAAGGGGCCAGTAAATAATTGGCCTAGGCCCCAAACTGCCGCGTGAATGCCGGTGAGGATACCCACAGTCGTTAAGGATTCCCCGCCGGCCAAAAGCAGGGAAGGTAAAACGGCCCATAGGACACCGTCATTGGCATTGTTTACCACCCCAGTCCAAGTAATGGTACGCAGTGCTGGATCGCTCCAGGTGGTCTTGTAGAATATTCTTTCCGCATTATTATCCTGATGTATGGCTTCGGTTTTGGCTTCTAATGCCGCCCATGGTTGGGTTTCTGGGAGAATGAACACGGTAATGAGTGAGGCCACGAGCACGATGCCCATACCGGTGTAGAGGATGGGTGCGATGAGGCCACTGGCTTCTGCGTAGTAGGCGGCAAATGCGGAAGATAGTCCCACGGCTACATAGCCTGCACTTTCGTTTAAGCCCATAGCTGTGCCGCGGTGTTTCAATCCCACGATATCAATTTTCATGATCACCGTAGTCGACCAAGTAAATCCTTGGCTCAGTCCTAGGGCAATGTTCGCGATAATAATGAAAGCGCTGTCGCCGGAGTTTAATAAGATCAGCGGGGCTTGCAATGCCATGGCCCAGCCCAAAAGTAGGGTGCGTTTGCGGCCAATTTCTGAAATGAGGTTACCGGTGAAAAGGTTGGCAATGGCCTTGCTGAGGCCAAATACTCCCACCATCAGCAGGGCGGCTTCAGTTTCGGATACGGCCCAAGATTTGGTGAGCTCAGGCAGGAGGCTGCGCTCAAAACCGACCATAGCACCCACAAAGGCGCTCATCAGTACAAGTACACCGAACAGACCAGCATTTTCGCGCAGTCCCAGCACTATGGGGCGGGTTTTAGTCATTCAAACGTTTGATGCGAATGCCTACCCAAGCATATACTAGGGTCATTAGTGGACTGATGAGATTGAAGAAGGCGTACATGAAATATTCGCCTGTGGCCACGCCTAAGACGGAGCTTTGGTAAGCGCCGCAGGTGTTCCAAGGGACCAAGACCGAGGTGACGGTTCCGCTGTCCTCGAGCGTGCGGCTCAAGTTTTCTGGAGCCAAGCCTCTCTCGCGGTAAACATCGTTGAACATGCGTCCGGGAACGACAATGGCGAGGTATTGATCCGATGCGGTAATGTTGAGCACGCCACAAGCGACCAATGTGCTTGTGATGAGCGATGCGGTGCCGCGCGCTAAAGAAACAATGGCGCTTGTTATAGTCGATAAGAAGCCGGCTGCTTCCATAGCACCGCCAAAGGCCATTGCGCTTAGAACGAGCCATACGGTGCCGAGCATGCCGCTCATTCCCGAGGTGCTTAGCAGGTCAGATAAAATGGGGTGATCGCTAGAGATGGCAATAGAGCCATAGACGCTACGCATGGCGACTTCATACATGGGGAATTGACTACTACCTAAACTTTCTAATAACGAGCCTTGGAAGAGGAGTGCCATCATTAGCCCGCCAAAAATTCCGATGGAAATGGCTACAAGCGCATCGATTTTACGTGCGATGAGTACGATTACACCGACGGGAACCACGAACAGCCAAGGGGTGATGGTGAAGGATTCTTTTAATAAGGATTGTACGGTGGCTATTTCAGCGGCGTCCATGGCGGCACCTCCGGCGCTCCAGCCCATAATGGTGAAGAGAATTAAGGAGATGATCAAGGATGGAATGGTGGTGTAGAGCATGTAGCGGATGTGAGTAAACAAATCCGTTCCGGCCATGGCGGGGGCGAGGTTGGTGGTGTCGCTGAGAGGGCTGAGTTTGTCCCCGAAGTAGGCACCGGAAATGACGGCACCTGCGGCGATGGCGGGGTTGAGGCCGATGGTTTGACCAATGCCCATCAGGGCAATACCTACGGTGGCTGTGGTGGACCAAGAAGAGCCGGTGCTGAGGCTAACTAAGGCAGAGATGATGACGGCAGTGGGCAAAAAGAATTGGACATTGATCAAATCAAGGCCATAATAGATCATAGCAGGTACAATGCCTCCGATGAGCCAGGTGCCTGCCAGGCCACCGATGAGAATCAGTATGAAGATGGCTTGGGTAGTGTCGCGCACATTGTTTTTGATTTTTTCAAAAACGGCCTCCACCTTGGTGCCATTGGCAATGCCGATAGCCGCAGCCACGAAGGCGCTGAGCATGAGGATGACTTGGTTGGATCCGCTCAGGGCATCATCGCCGAAGACGTAGCCTACGTTGAACCAGAGCAGTAACATTAGCACGACTAGTGGGGTCAGTGCTAGAAGTAATTGGGCGGTTTTGTTCGTTTTCTCCATAGCCCCACAAGTTACACAATAGGAATGTAGGCTTAACTCATCGCTGTGATGATGTCTTGCTTGGTGATGATGTGCAAGCCTTCGCCAAACTTGACCAACACCGCCCGGTGACCACCTTTGACCATTTTGGCAATATCTTCAATGCTCGTGGTGAGTTCAACCACTGGGTACGCTGGCCCCATAATATCCCCCACAAGCGTAGCATTGGATGGATTGTCCACCATGGAACTCAATAGGGTATGGTCGTCTATGGATCCGACCATCTGGCCGTTCTGCATGACAGGAATCTGAGTGATATCGTGTGTCTTCATCAAGCTCGCCGCATTACTGATGGGTGCGGTGGTGCTTACGGTGACGAGCGGTAAATGACTGTGCCCGTCGATCAGGTCTTTGGCAACTTTATTGGCCGGTGCCAAGAATCCGCGATCGCGCATCCAGTCGTCGTTGTAGACCTTGCCTACATAACGTGAGCCATGGTCGTGGAAAAGTACCACCACCACATCCTCAGGGGTGAGCTGGTCTTTGAGTTGGCGGAGTCCTTGGAACGCAGATCCACAGCTGTAGCCTAAGAATAGCCCTTCTTTTTTGGCCAATTCCCTCGTCGCCAACGCCCCGTCTTTGTCGGTAACCTTCTCGAAGTAATCAATGACGGAAAAATCTACATTCTTAGGCAAGATATCTTCCCCAATTCCCTCGGTGATATAACTATAAATCTCTTTCTCATCGAACTCTCCGGTTTCATGGTATTTCTTGAATACCGATCCGTACGTGTCGATTCCCCATACTTTCACATTTGGGTTCTGCTCCTTCAAATATTTCCCTACGCCCGAAATGGTCCCTCCGGTGCCAACTCCTACGACGAAGTGGGTGACCTTGCCTTCGGTCTGTTCCCAAATCTCAGGTCCCGTACTTTCGTAATGGGCCTCGCGGTTGCTGAGGTTATCGTATTGGTATGGATAAAAGGAGTTTGGAATCTCTTTGTTTAATCTAGAGGCAACGCTGTAGTAGCTGTCCGGATGTTCGGGCGCAACGTTGGTTGGACAAACGTATACCTCCGCACCCATGGCGCGCAGGATGTCCATTTTCTCTTTGCTCTGCTTATCACTCAGGGTACAAATGAGTTTGTATCCTTTGACAATAGCGGCCAATGCAAGCCCCATTCCCGTATTTCCTGAGGTACACTCGATAATGGTGCCGCCCGGCTTCAAATCTCCGCGAGCTTCCGCATCTTCAATCATCTTCAAGGCCATGCGGTCTTTGACGCTATGTCCAGGGTTGAAGTATTCCACCTTTGCATAGACGGGGCATGGAAAATCTTGAGCGATTTTGTTGAGTTTGATCATGGGCGTATCGCCGATGGTCTCGAGAATGCTGTCGTAAATTGGGCGCATGTGCTGCTTCAGTTTGTTTTGGTGCCCTAAAGATAGGAGAGTTCTTACTATGAAAAGCGGATGCTCTGAATAGGTTGTAAACGAGCAATCCAACGTACAGGGATGAGCAAGATGAAGTAGGCGACAAGGATGAAGCCTAGGTTTGAGACGATAATCCAAGCCCAATCGAAATGGATGGGTGCGGAAGCGATGTAATAGGTGCTAGGGTCCAATTGGATCCATTTAAACCATTGCTGCAATGCGCTCAGTCCGAGACCTACGGCATTACCGATGAGTAATCCTTTGACCAAAATATTGAGGCTCAACCATTGAAACACCTGCAAAACCATGCGATCCGGCGCGCCCATGGCTTTGAGCATACCAATCATTCGTGTTCGGTCAATGATCAATACCAATAGGGCCGTGATAAGGTTGGAAAGGGCCACGATGAGTACGATGGCCAATACCAAAACTATATTGGTATCAAACAATGCCAACCATCCAAAGATGGCCGGATGGCGAGATTCTAAGGCACTTACTTGGAGGTCGTAGGGGACTAGGGCGTTCCAATAGGCGCTGAGAGTAGCGCGCTGCTCCGGAGCATTTAGATGCACTACATAGGCGCTTACACTATCCTTATTCCATCCGTTTAGTCGGCGAACGTCCACTGCTGACATGAGCACATTTTGACGGTCAAATTCATCCAAACCAGAGGTGTAGGTACCGTAGATTTTGGTGTTGATCAATCGAGGAAGGCCGCGTTGTCCTTTCAGTACTGTTAGGACAGCGGTATCGCCGATCTCTAATTGCAGACTTGAAGCCAAGTTACTCGAGATCCAGCATCCGTATCGACCGTCAATGGGAGTTCCGTTGGTAGTGAAAGATTCTTGAAAGTACTCGAAGTTATCCATTGTAAAACCCTGTATTTGAACACCTTCGAACACATCCTTACTCGGATTAACTAAAAGGGAGGCCTTTTGGACGACAGGAAAGATTTGGTCCACATAGGGTGCTTTCGCTAGCTCTGTAAATATGCTGTCCTCCAATGCGATAGGACGCCATTCCTCGGTTCTGTTCAAGGAGTACGCCTGGATCGTGAAATCACCTTCGAGCGAACGAAATTTATCCATGATGGCATGCTGAAGGCCTTTACCGGACGTTATGGATAAAACAACCAAGGCCATGCCCATGGCAGTGGCTGCGATACTTAACTTTAACAGGGGTCCTATAACTTTCGACCCCATACTCTTTTGTATCTTCCTAGCTATGAAAAACGCCTCTTTCATCTCTTCGCAATTTAGAACAACTCTCGCGTTATTCGCGGTATTGCTCCTGTGCTTTTCTGCGCGCGGGCAAGAAAGTTACTTGCCGGGTATTGCGCAGACTGGAGAGTACTACATGAAGCTGACTGAAAAATCTGTGGCGGTAGTAGCCAATGCTACCTCCTTATTGCCCAACGGAACCCATACAGTGGATCATTTGATTTCGCTGAGTGTGGATGTTAGGCAGGTCTGGGCGCCGGAACACGGCTTCAGCGGCGATGCAGATGCTGGGGAGCATGTGGAGGACGGCCGCGACCCCAAAACAGGCATACCAATCAAGAGTTTGTACGGTAAAACGAAGCGTCCACCTACGGATTGGTTGGAGGGCCTAGATTGGGTCATCTATGATATTCAAGATGTCGGGGTTCGATTCTATACCTATAGCACCACGTTGAGCTATGTGATTGACGCATGTGTAGAGGCCGGTGTTCCGCTCATGATCATGGACCGGGGCAATCCAAACGGTCATTACATCGACGGTCCCATCTTACAACCAGGCTAC
>Ga0213860_10000743_pt1 | contig 13115 bp, 12 predicted proteins | sample PICome_3_FD_160118 | JGI IMG/M metagenome (GOLD analysis project Ga0213860, IMG submission 160118) | Coastal seawater microbial communities near Pivers Island, North Carolina, United States - PICO550 | ecosystem: Environmental > Aquatic > Marine > Coastal | place: USA: North Carolina...
CACCACGAACAGAATCAAATAGAAAATGAGATGCAGCTGCACTTCTTCGTTTAGTCCAAACAAAATTAGGAGCAAATCCAACACCAGTAATACTTCTACCACCATTACCATCACCAGTCCAAAGCACCGTCTTAAAGTGCTCACCAGGATCAGCAATCGCAGGAGCAGGTAAGTTATCCTCACATAATGCTAGGAAACCACTTGGAGGTTGATACTTGAAGAGTCCTTTGCCGTTGGAATCGGTATGGGTTCCTGCTGTTGTTTGTCCAGAGAATGACGGGTTTTGACCGAAATTTGTTGTTAATAGATCTCCACTAGTATTACCATTATAAGATGTAACTCCAGGAATTACAGTTTGTCCAGCAGTAAATGTATATGATGCACTGTTACCTGTGCTTGGATTTGCTCCAATCCAAGTTCCATCAATTGACCACCAAACTTTCCCAGAATCAGCATCAATAGCCATTCCCATGATATGACTACCAGTATAAGTTCCTGTTACTAAATCTCCTTGATTGCCATTGTTATACAGAGCAATTCCATTTGATCTGACAAGTGCCGCTGCTTTTCCAACAGCATCTCCAAAATATTCACTTGATGCATTGCTTACAAATCCATCATGCTTCAAACCAAATCCACTGTAATATGAACCACCAGTAGTTGTATCTGGAAAATGCATTTCCATATAATACTTTCCACTTACAAATGAAAATGTAGAAAACCAACCAATCCAACCTGCTGCACCAACTGTTTTTAAATTTCCGTCAGTTAAACCAGGATTACTCAATATATTTGGATTCAAAGTAGCAAAGTTATTCTTACAAGTATCAGAAACCTGTCTCCAACTCTCAATACCTACTGGTGTATAAGGTTTCGGAACATCAAAACCACCTTTGTATTTTGCTACACCACTATAAACACGGACATCTTGCATGTATCCGTTAAATTGATTTACATGGTTTCCAATGTCAACATTAAATGATTCATCATAATCACGAGTATTAGTTACCGTCCATACAGCAACACCATTAGCATATACCGTCAAATATCCATTATATTTTTCTAGTGCTATGTGAGTCCATTGGTTAGTTGGTGGAGCAAAACCAGTATCTCTCCATGCACCACTATCTGTATAGATCTGAAGAGTGCTACTCTGAAATGCTTGTTCTATTCTCTTTTCACCTGTTGATGCCTGTAGACGAACGGTTCCAGTATAAGATGCAGAGATTGAGTTTGGATTTATCCAATATTCTATTGTAAAATCATTAGTTCCAAATGCAGATAATGTGGTTTCTAAATAGTCACCAGACCCATCAAAACTCAAAGCACTTCCATAGTATGATGGAATCTCATAACCCACACCAGCATTACCATTGGCAGTAAGAGTCTTATTGGTTCCACTACCTTTGATATCAGCAGAGTAATCTCTTGGTGCGTCTTCTTGTTTGACTACAATATTATCAACATAAACAATTCCGTTATTGTTATCAATAGCAATAACAACAGTAGACGTTGTAGATGTTGCCGTGAAAGAACCTGTAAGGTCTGTAACTGCACCGCCTGTTCCACTAATGTTAATTATCATGGATCCACCTGTTCCAGATCCATTATATACACGAAGGTCTCCTCTAGATGTAGAAGAATTTATTGTTCCTGAAATAGTATACCTTTTTCCAGTTTCAGTGGTAAATGCCTGATTAGCTGTTAATCCTCCTCCAGCCGTTCTAGTAATTTTTAACTGTCCATTTTCCCAAGCAGTTGTACTATCAGTTGCAGTCCAGTTACTTACATTACTATCAAAGTTTCCATTGGTAATCAGATTACTACCAGTCGCAGTAGAGATACCAGGAACAGCAAGAACCAAGTTAGCAGCATAAGGGTCTGTTCTCAACTGACTCACATAAGCATCAGAAGTTGTAGGAGCACCATTGCGTGGTTGTGGTAAGTCTTCTCCTTTCAGAGTGATGATACTGTTAGGAGTGGTGTGGAAGTCAGCACCGAAGTTGGAACTATCATTCATAGGAAGATAGAAACCATTGACTCCAAATCCACCACGTCTTTCAATATCAGATTTAATCTTTCTTGGTGAATGTGGAGACCACTGTCCAGGACGGAAGTCAGTTGATTGTGTAGAACCAACAGAAACATAACCATCTCCGTCTTTATAGAAACCAAACACATCTGGTGTGAGTGCTTGACCGTCTACAAGGAAGACATCAGCAAATTGACTCTTGGAATATGATGTGGTTAAACTTCCTGATAATTGATCAATACCAAGATAATGTTCTGTAATAGAATTTACATAGGACTCATAATTTATGGATGGATTGGTATCATATGAACCCTGAATAGTAGTATCCAATACACCATTAATATAAACTTCTACTCTATCATCACCTCTTGGTTTTGTGCTATCAAAAACAAACATTGCATGAAACCAATTTCCACTATCTCTTCTTTCAATATCACCATACTTTACCCAATTAAAGGCATTGGCATTATAGTCGTAAAAATTCCAACCATTATTACCTGTATTATCTTTTCTAAATCTTATATCAGTTCCGTGACTATTAGTAGCAGTATTTGCAGCATTAAAGATAGTATCTGCGCCAGTATCGCCAAAAACAGCATTTCTCTTTAACCATAATGCTAAAGTCCATACCTTACGATTACCAGTGCTTGTAGGAGTTCTCTTTAAATATTCGTTCGCCATTATACCTTACCTCAACCTAAAATTACTGAACCAGTGGGGAAATAATCCGTGATTATCTCTACCCATGATGTCCCATCATAATACTCTTAGGCATTATTAGTGGTGTTCTTCCTTATGTATGGTGCCGAACCAGTCGGTCTTTGTGCTGTGGTTCCTTGTGGCAGTGCTACAGCACCCGTCTTCTGTGAGATATCAAGATCTGTTTTTGGTGCTGTTGATGAGATACCAATCTTACCATTTTCCTGAACTCTAAGTAATTCAGTTGAAGATCCAGTAGCAGCACCATGTGCTACTGCAAAGTGAGCATCAGTGCTATCATTATTAGCGTCAATGTTTATTATTGCATCATTACGGGAGTTGACAAGTAACTGTCCACCACCTGCAGATGCTCGAAGAATTGCATCATTATCATCAGCAGCAGTTCCCCTAAAGTGAATTGCATTATCTTCAGAAATGACAACAGCATTTCTAGCAGTTATAACACCAACTGAATCAATGTTGGTTACGTCCTGATATGTTAAAGTTCCTGCAATACTTACAGTGGTGGCAGAAAGAGTAGTAGCAGAAATAGTGCCAGCATTTAACTGTCCAGTGAACGTAGAGACACCAAGAACATTTAAACTAGTAACTCCAACACCAAGAAATGTTGTTACTCCTGTAATATTACCATCAAAGTCTATATTATCGGCAAACGTCGTAATGCCACTAAACGTAGCATTATTAAAGGTTGATACACCTGTAATAGAACCCGATCCTTCAATAGATACTGACATACTTTCTCCTTAGACTACGGACCAGACACTTCCGGCAGGTATGGTGACCGTAACATTTGCTGCCAAAGTTATGGGTCCTGCACTCATAGCATTTTTACCAGGCGAAATCGAATACGATTGAGCAACTGAAATATCATTTTCATAAAAAACTTTATCAGTTCCTGCCCCGACTGCGCCGCCTGCACCACCGGCAATACTAATGTCAACGTTTCCACCAGATACGGCAAAAGTATTACCGGCACCGATGAAGTTCAACGATGTGATAATACCACTGTGAATTGCAGTTCCGGCAGAACTAATACCAATACCTTTTAGACCACCAGTAGCAGTGACAATACCAACGTGAATGTCGGTTGTCTGACTTATACCGTAGCCTACAAGTTTAGTAAATGCCATTATCTACTTTTTATTTGTATTTATAGACCCGCAGCATCAAGACGTGCTTTCAAAGAATCGTTTTCTGCTTTAAGTTCTTGAACTGCTTTGGTGAGCATAGGAACCAAACTATCAAAGTTAACAGTCTTAAAGTCAGTTATAGTTTCATCACCAAGTTCCATTTCAGTTTCTGTAATATCTTTTGGGAAGACCTCTTCAAACTCTTGTGCAATGAATCCTACATTGTTATTCTTTCTTGATTCATCATAACCATTCTCTTTTACACTGAACCAGTTATAACTCTTTGGATCAGTCTTATCCATATTGAACATATTCATTCTATCTGCATAATCATTAGTCCAATCAAATGTAACTGGTCTCAGTCTACCGATAGTATCAAGAGCACTCGTTACATCTTGAACGTTTTCTTTTGCTCTTCTATCAGAGAAACCATCCCAAGTGGTGTTGCCTGTTGGTCTAGTTGCTTGATTATACTTAAACTGATATTGATCTGAACGAGGAGCATTTCCTGAACCTTGACTGAATACAAATCTTATACCTTCATTCTGGTGTCCTCTAAGATATATCCAATATCCACTAAGATACATTGACTTCTGAGCACTATGTGTCTCAGATCCAAAGTAAAGTGGGCAACTTGTTCCGCCACTAACAGCAATTGAAAGACCTTTAGCATCACCAGTGGTTCCTGTAAGAGCATTTTCACCCTTAACATGTACAGCTGCTGCAGCAGTAGATATACGCAGTCTTTCAGTGTTTCCACCTGATGAAAAAAGTATATCATCCTGAGAACGTATACCTAACTCATTGGACGCTCCACCAGAAATTAGTTGATCTGCAAAACCAATAAATCCCATATTGGCACCACCATTATGGAATGCCGTGTAACTAGTGCCAGAGCTCTTACCTAACGAAAGAATTTCACCGCCAGAATATGAGTCACCAATAGTAACCTTACCTGTAAAAGTTGCACTACCGTTACTTCCATTGAGACTAATATTTCTAGTGGCAGTTATATTACCACCCAAGTAAAGATCACCAGTTGTTTTTAAACCAGAGTGCCAAGTATTTGTTTGTGTATTTTTAGCTGCCCAAACATAATCTGCTCCACCATAATTAGATCCAGTCTGGAACCAAGAAGCAGTGGTAGAACTCTGCAAGTTAACACTTGCAGCCTCCATTCCACCAGAAATATTTAAGTTTCCATTAGTATAAAGATGTGCTTTATCTGAACTTCCAGCACGAGCTCTCCAAAAATAAGAAGTTCCATTATTTACATCTTGATCCTGATAAATGAATAAACCTCTTGGGTCGGTAGTATTCTGATTGTTAACAACAAGTGCATGGTCACCGTTTGAATTTACTACAAATGCTGGAACTGAAGCAGAAGCATATTGTGTTCCTGTTGTAGTGAATTGAGCAACACCTGAAGAATGTATACGAACTGTTTCTGTTCCAGCAAATTTAATTCTAAATGGATCTGTATTAACACAATTGAGGAAATGACCTGTTCCATCAGTTCCCACATCCATGATATTATCATTTGCTGATTCAATTCTAATTACACCATCATTACTATTAGCACCACTCTTTACGTGAAGTTGTCTATCTGGCGCAGTTTCATTGATACCAACATTACCACCAGATGATATACGAACTCTTTCTGTATTATATGTTGCAAAACGTAAAGGTGCATTTTCTCTGTACCAGACACCTGCTGAACTGCTTGTGGAAAATAAAGTAAAACCATCACCGCTACCACTACCAGTAGTATCATCTGTTAAATGCAGTTCTGCCGTAGCTGCCTTATGAATATGCAATCCACCGCGAGCTGGAGATGATATCCCCAAACCCATCTTACCATCAGAAGTTATACGAAGTCTTTCTGAACCAGCAGTCTCTGCAGTAATCGTATCGGCAGCAGGGAATCTTAGTGCTGTATTAGTATCGCCAGTATGAATTATTTTATCTGCGATTGATAGATCACTTCTTGCTGTTATGATACCAACTGAATCAATATTAGTTACGTCCTGATACGTTAATGTGCCGCCAACAGATACGTTGCCGGTTACTGTTAATGCTGCGACAGTTGATATTCCTGATGTTGCATTTAGGTTTGCACCACCAATTACCAGACCACCTTGTGTTCCATCAGACTTAAATATCTTAATCTCGTTCGCTTGGGCAGTTATACTGTTGATGCCCGAAACACTATTTGGTCTAATTACCGTCATTTTATATTGCCTCCGTCAAAGTATTTATTAGACCACAACATAGTTGCCATCGACAGTTAGACTCCCATTTACTGTTACAGGACCTGCCATCAGTCCATTAAATGCTGTGCTAATATAATGATTTCCGTTTAGTTCATTATCATATATCGTCATACCATTACTGATATAAAGACCGTTAAATGAATTACCGGCACCAACCATTGCGGTTGTGAACTGCGTCGTGCCGATACCTACATTTGAGTTTGTATGAATACCAGAGTTTGATGATACAAACTTACCGCCACCGGCAACCTCCAGATCTATCGTTCCATCAGAGTCTTGATAGGTTGCAGTAATATTTGTTTCGGTATTACCCGTGAACATTGCACCAACAATGTCCTGAATCTGCTCATCAGTTTTACCACCAAGTGTAACTGTGGCAATTCCGGCAGAAACTTCTGCGGTTAATCCAGACTGAACCAGGTTGATGAAAGTAACACCCGTTCCAATCGTTGTGCCACCAGATTGAATACCAACACTTGATAGTCTATCTAATGCACTCTGTGCTAGTTTTGGTAATGTAACTGATGCATCAGCAGGAACAGCAACACCTAGTGCAGTTCCAAGAACCACACAGAAGAAATCATCACCAGCAGAAGGTGCAGTGACGAATTCAATATTGCTTTGATCAATAGTAAATGCCGCTTCTGGTTCTTGAATTACACCACCGATCGAGACGATAAGTGCATAGGCAGAACCAGGAAAAAAATTGGTTCCACCAGTTGTTAGGTTAAAAGATACCTTACTCCCATTAAACTGAGAGGAGATATCATCTAACTTAAGGTAATTACCTGCACTTAGATCGCGACCAATATATGGCATTATACTACAGTTTTACTTGTATTTATGAGTGATATTATCACTCAGTTCTTTCAGCTTCAGCAGCGGCGTTACGTGCGGCGGCAGTCTGAACAACACCTAACTCATATGCTTGAGCAACTTGTGCGTCTTTGCCTACTGCAAGTGCAACACTATTCTCATTACAGTGTGCAACAAGGAGTGCAATGATTTCGTCAGTGGCAATACGAGCACGATTTGTTGCTGCATTGGTGATCCAGTCATCAACATCTGCGGCACAATATTCCATTGCCTTATTTTCAGTATCCGTTAATGTAATTGTAAAGTCGGGCATTTTATCTAATTGTATTTACTATGTTATTTATCAACATACAAGATGACCTGAGAAAGTTGTGTAATTTGAGTTTCCATGTATCGTTTCACTGAAGGTATTATTGATTGTTACATAATCACCAGCAGCAAGAGTGTATTGATATGTCATAAAGTCTGTATAATATCCATTGTTTCCAGTTTCACCGTTAATATATTCACCCCTTCTACCAGAATAACCAACATTTGTTCCATTAATTTTAATATGGAAACAGTCTGCCATATTCTTTCCACTACTTAAACCCTCCCAAATCACATGAGCAGTAAAAGTGTATACTCCAGCAACTGGTGCAGTGAATCTTCCATTAGAGGTGTTGTAATGGTTTCCTACATTGTGCTTTCCACCACCAGTTACTGTATTAAAAACAATATCACTTCCAGCACCTGGACTATAACTACTATTCCTACCAGCTCTGAATGCTGGTTGAAGAGGTTTTGTAACTCTACCTGATCCATCTATTTTTATGCTAACAGCATCTGATCCAGAAGTAATGTGTACTTCACCATTTCCACCAGTAGAAGTGCTTCTAGATCCTACTCTTAGTCCATTATCCTCCCACTGCATGAACTGAGCCCATCCATATCGGTTCTTTACGATAATACCAGCATTCGTTTGAGCACCAGTGCTAGTGTTAGTGCTTTCAACTTTTAAGATACCATGAGTATCATTCTGTGATGAAGATCTGGAAATATGTAAATTAGTATCAGGACTAGTTTCATTGATACCAACATTTTTTCCAGTTGCTCCTATGACAATTCTAGGATTAGCACCACCACCATCAGCGTAAGTTCCCATCATCTCAAACGCCGTGCTGTTATTCAAATATGATTCAATCACAGAACAATGCGTAGAATCAAGACGAGAGTAAATTCTTGTGGCGTATGTTGTATTTCCTGAAGCTCTTAGTTGAAGTGTTCCATCAACATCTAAAGTTGTTGCTGGACTATTAACTCCTACACCCAGTAAACCAGCAGAAGTTATACGAAGTCTTTCCCCGATATCACCTTCACCGCTATTAGCAGCAGTATCTACGTTGGCACTTGTATAGAATACAAGATCACTAGCACCTTGAGAAACAGCAGTTCGATCACAGGCTATCTTGGATTGAACACCAGCACCATTTTCATTCCACCATTCAATAGCACTTTGAAGTTGTGCTGTATTATTAGTTGATCTGAAGACTAAAGCTTTTTGATCTCCATCTATTTGTATATCACCAGAATTAATAAATCTAAGACCTCCACTTCCACTAGTATCTTCATCTGCTGTAACACCATGAAGCAAATGACCAGCAGAAGTTATAGTAATTTCATCAGCACCAGAACCATTATAATTTAATCTAAAAGTATCATCAGTATAAGTATATGCCATCCACTGATTAGTGGAGTTTGTTGCCATCAAACTTGTGGTTCCCTTAACAGTTAATTTCTGACCTGGATTATCTGTCCCGATGCCAACTGATGCATTACTATGTTTGAAAACAGCAATTAATTGATTATCATTATCCCCTGTTCCAGATTTGATATGTAAATCACCACCTACAGGTGAACCAATTATATTATTTGTGCCATCATGTCTGATAACTAAATCTTGGGAATTACCAAGAACAAGTTTAACATTATCATTACCTCTAAATCTTGTGCTTGCCCAAATAGAAGAAAAATTGGTAGTTCCATCACCAATACTTGTTGCGTTATTGGTGCCAGGAATTATATTACCACCAGAAGTTATACGAAGTCTTTCTGCACTGTTCGTTCCCAACGTTACAGTATTAGACGCTGGTGAAAATATAGATCCGCCCGTTCCTACATTAAATCCTGAGTTGTCCTGAAAAGTCGTGATACCAGAAAAGATCGGACCAGTATCTGTAAAAGTTACAGTACTCAGTCCTGTTCTACTAGACAGTGAATTAACGCGAATTTCAGACGCCATTATCTACTTTTTATTTGTATTTATGAAGGCTTCGTTGGCCAGGTGACACTTGTAATACCTGTTCTATCTGTTCCACCAAGCACTGGAGTTGAAACTGAAGGTAAGTCTCTCAACTGTTGACGATAAGTTACATAAGAACTTCGTATACCGACCGGAACATCATCACCCTGACTCCAATCACTTTCAACTAACAACCTATCTCTTTCTCGACGAAGGCGTCTCATTGGTTCAGCAGCAGTGAGTTCTGCTAGTTTGATATTTACTTCATCAATAGTTGGTTTGGCAATTTCTGGTGTATGCCAAATCATAGTATCATAATCATCATTAGTCATGGTAAACTCTGCTCCTGGAGCAAGTTTCATTATTGCTTCAAAAATGTTGTTCATCAGTTTCCTAACTCCATTACTACAATTGTGGATCGTCCTGCACCAGCATATATTTGTCCGGTGTTGGAATTATTGGGTGCCCTGTTTATGTGAAGTGCATGACTGGAAGACTGGCAAAGAGCTTGAACTTTATAAGTGGTAGCACTTGTGGTGTTTGGATGATCTATACCACTATACGACCATGGACCCAAACTATGATCGTCATTATACGCCACTCCCTGAGCCGTCCCAACAATTCTTTCTCTACTACCATCAGCACCTCCATTAATGTCTGCGTGTACACCATTTCTTAAAACACGAAAACCCGCAGCATGATCAAAATTATGTTGGTCTGTCGTTGCTCTTCCAAGACTGAATTGTACATAGAAACGACTACTACTACTTTGGGGTGTAATGGTTACACTTAAGTTTGTTATGTCAACCCAACTACCAGAACTATTAGTACTATAGTTACCATTTAAACTACTGTAACCTACCTGTAAAACACCACCATAAGTATAAGAGGAATATGGTCTAATACTTGTTGCATATAAAGCCATATTTAATTAACCTCCGTCAGGTTGAACTTATACTTTTTACCGTTCCTCTTATTTATCAGAAACAGATCATTCTCACCCTCTTGAATAGTATAGTTACCCCACGTTCCGTCTACATCGTTTGTGCTTCCCTCATTACTTAGGTTAAGGTCGTTGGTGTAAATGTTGCGCCAGCGATTAGAGGTAGTACCTAAGTCTCTTCCATTATTTGTGTCAGGCACGCAATGCCCACTGGCAGTGATAAACATGCCAGCGACAGTGTTCATGTCATTGCCAGCACCAAGACGCAATATGTTGTTGGTTGTGCCATTCCACTGTTCACCAACAACAAAGTTAGTACCACCACCGTCAAAGAAAATGAAAGGATCACCGCCACTGTTGGCAACAGTGCGGACCTTTACGCGAGTATGTCCACCGCTGGTTCCGTTGTAAAAGTCAGCTACGTCCTGTGTTCCACTACCAGATCTGGTAAAAGATGAAGCACCATCAACATCCAGTGAGTCGCACTGGACCTCGCCGGTTACGTCGATGCCGTCTGATTTGGTTTCGAGCTTTTTAGCGTTGTCGTAATAAAGTTCAACTCTGCCATCTGCATAACCATTAATGATAGCTTCTGAACCATGTTGAATTTGAAATTTCTGACTCTCAGGAATTTCTACAAAAAGATTACCTGTCGCATTTGAAAGATAAGAATGACTGCCGTCGTGATAAATCTGCAGATCGTCGCTTGCGCCCATAACGATCTTAGAAGAATCGTGAGGCATGTCTAAGTTGCCACCATCACCGATGTGCAATCCATCGGCATGTGTCTCAAATTTCTTTACGTCATCATAGTAAAATTCTACTGCACCATCTGGTATTGCGTAAATCATACGCTCACCACCAGTTTTTTGTAATCTTATTTCACTACCACTTCTGATGTGAAAATAACCTGTTGTGTTGTTAGCATACGTATGACTTCCATCGTGATAAATCTGTAGGTCATCACCAGTTCCTAAGAATATTTTCTGACTATCAGGAACCTTAACACCTGCTCTAGCAGTTATGACACCAACTGAATCAATATTGGTTACGTCCTGATACGTTAATGTACCACCAACGGATACGTTACCTGTAAAGTTAGCAGAGGCGGCAGTTACTATTCCAGTGACATTAATATTAGTACCATTATATCCAGTGCTATGAACATTACTGGTTCCCGACTTAAAGTTAGATGCTGTAGCAACACCAGTGACATTTACTTCGGCAAGATCTTGAATACTAAAAGATCCATCAACCGCACTTATCCTATCAGTTTGTCCGTTTATCTGGATACCCATCTTTCAAAGACTTTTTTAGTATTTATTAAACGGAAAGAGTGGGATTCGAACCCACGGTGCTATTAACACGGCAGTTTTCAAGACTGCTACCTTAAACCACTCGGTCATCTTTCCTCAAATTGGATGCGACGAACTTTACGTTTTCTTCGTGCCTCCTGATAAGCAAGTTCCTCACTACTAAAAATAGAGGACTTTTCCTTCTTACCAGATGAGTTTAACATAACGACCTTTGTAAGGTCAATAGCAGATATCTTATCTTTGCGAATGGTTGCCATATTTGGACAACCACAAGACACTGTTCTACCAGGTTGTCCTTCTATCTCCTTGCCACAGGAGCGACACCTAACTCTGATTTGTTCCATCGTATAGTCTTTATACGTCTTCAGTTTTCAGTTATTTATATGGGTGAAGAGGGGATTGAACCCCCGACCGCCTCCGTGTAAAGGAGATGCTCTACCGCTGAGCTATTCACCCTTGTCCTTACATTCTAACATATACTCTACGGTTTTGGCAACATCTTCCATTGCATCACGCAAATAGATTCTTTGACCGGAGTGTTGCTCTAGTTTTGTGACGCCGTTTTTAAACTCTTCGGAAAGAGTCCAGCGCCACTGTTCCATACTCTTTGAGTACCAAAGGTTAATCTTCATTAGGTAACCGAGATTCCAACGTATCTAGTCTACCTTGTAATCTGGCAATTTCACGAGTTAATTGCATATGCTCACTTTCCATATCTTCCAGACGATACTGAAGACGTTCTACAAGATCATAGAGATTCTTACACTCTGAAATGTTTTGTTGACCCCTATCAGATTCTTCATAGAACCATTCTAACATTTTTTGAACTTTCTTTTTCACCAATCGTCTCCGAAATTTAAATTTTCTTGGTGTTCTGCATTGTTTTTACAGTATCCATGAACATCCATTTCCATCTTAAGATGTGCATCTGTATGAATACCTTCAATTAATATTAAAACACCCAGAAGGATTGCTGGGAACAACCACAACTGGGATGAAGCAATTTCCAACCACTTACTTTTCATGACAATAAAGTTGACCACTCATTGGATTTGGTGTGCAAATAAACTTTGCCTTCTGATTCAGCATACCTATCATAACAAATAACTGGGCAATCACAACCAATGCTAGGGCGTTCTTGCCCAGATATTTGTTGATCTTCATTAGAACTTAAAGATACTGAGACTATTTACTGCATCCTTTTCATTAGATGTAATAAAGAGTCCTTCTTCTTCAAGAGCAAGGAGACCTTCAGGTGCTTTACCTGTAGGGAGGATCTGCAGCATTTTAGGAGCAGACAAATCAGTGATATCATAGACACCAACTGCGTTTGCTCTCTCAGCACCTACGAACAGCATACGAGTGCCACCATAGGTTCCAACCGTGACGGATTCAGGTTCAACACCTTTCTTCTCAGCACGTTTGTCGTTCCAGTAACCTGCCTTTGCAAGAGTATTCTCAAAGGTGTTTCCTGAATCGTACACAATTGTACCATCCTTATGGAAGATTGTAAACCCTCTGGAACCACCACGCTTGTGCTCACCACGACGCTTCAGTTTATAGTCACCCTCATTGGCAGTAACGAAGTGATCTGAATCAATCCA
>Ga0213860_10000744_pt1 | contig 13113 bp, 17 predicted proteins | sample PICome_3_FD_160118 | JGI IMG/M metagenome (GOLD analysis project Ga0213860, IMG submission 160118) | Coastal seawater microbial communities near Pivers Island, North Carolina, United States - PICO550 | ecosystem: Environmental > Aquatic > Marine > Coastal | place: USA: North Carolina...
GCCGTAAGGGCCGCAGCGGCAGGGCGCAGCCCCTCGGCCCCTCTCAGGATCGCCTCAGGCGGGCCGCAGCATGGCGGCAGGGGTGACAGGGCCGGCAGGGCGGCGGCGGGCCTCTCAGGGCCTCTCAGGCGCCGCAGGCGGTCGGCAGGCAATAAAAAGCCCCCCACCCGGTCAGGGGCAGGGGCAGGGGCCGCAGGGCGGCGCGGTAAGGGCTGGGGTCAGTCCGGCCAGGTCAGCACGGCGTGGCCATCGGCCAGGTACTGAGGCAGGCCGTGGGCGGCCAGGCTGAATGCGTCGGCCTCAGGGCCGGCGCCGCGGCTGCGCTTCGTGCGCAGGATCACGGCCACCCCGTGGGGGTCGGCCCATCGGTGGTCTGATTGATCGCCATCAATTGCCGGCACGGTGACGGCCTCACCACCCGAGGCCAAAGTGAAGTGAGACGGCACGGGGTCGCCCTTGCGCAAGGCCACCGGCACGGCCAGGCGGAAGCCGGCACGGATCGCGGCAATGCCATCGGCGGCGGCCGTGGCGCGATCGGCGGCAAAGCTCGCCGTCACGTCGGCCCCGGCCTCGCGCTGACTGATCAGGCCGAGGGCGCCGGCGGTGGGGGCCTTTGAATATTCGTAGGGGCGCAGCTCGGTCAGGGCGGCTAGGCGGGCGGCCATGGTCTCAACGCCAGGGTTCAGGTCGACCCCATACCGGGCGGCGATCGCCTCGGCCTCGGCCTCACTGATTGGCACGGCGTGGCGGTGCCACGGATGGTCATCCGTGCCCCTCAGTCGGACGGCCAGGGGCAGGCCGTCGCGGCGGGCCCGCAGCAGGTGGCGCAGCACCGACCACAGCACGGCGCGGCCATAGGCCGCAGGGTCGGCCAGCAGGGCAAGGGTCCGGCGGCCACGGGCCGCGGCCACTGAAACGTTCAATCCGCCGTGCCCACTCCAATTGAGGCAGCCCATGGCGCAGCCGCCTGTACTCCACGGACAGCCGTCATGCTTCCGGGCCGCAGCAGTCAGGCCGTGAACCTCAGCCAGCTCAAAAAGGGCCGGCACGAACGAACGGGCCGGGGTGGCGCCGTCGGTCGCGGGGGTGATCGCAGCGGCGAGGGCGCGGGCCGGCAAGTGATGCAGGATCACGGCGCGGGCCTCGGCCTGGCCCTTGCTTAGCTTCGGGCTCTGCCGGTCGCTCGTTAGCAGGGTCGACGTGGTTAGTCCGAAGCGCTGCAACAGGGCGCGGGCATCGGCGGGCACGGCGCAGGGCCGCGACGGGTTGATAAGGGCGAGCATGGGGGCAGCGGGTAAGGGGGTCAGATCAGGCCGAGCAACCGGGGCCACCCGTGGGGGTGGTCGGCCTCAACGGTCCGGCCGTCGGGCGTCTCGGCCACGGAGTCCAAGGCCATGGCGTGGGCCTCGCCGACGGTGGGCGCGGGCCACCACTGGCGGGCCCATCGAACCATGGGCCAGCCGCCCTCAGGGGTGAGACGGCCGGGCCAGTTCTGGCCCATTTTCACGCGGTCGGCGGGCAGCACGTCCGCCACGGGGAAGGCCTCGGCGGCCTCGGCGTCAGTGAGCTGAGGGGCGCCCATGGCGGCGGCCACGGCGGCGGCCACCTCGGCGGCGGTCCCGGCTGATTCGATCGCCTCAGTCGGCGTAAGGGCGCGGGGGCCGATCGGCGGGCGGCCGCGTCGGACGCGGTCCACGTCATCCCGGAAGCGGTCGCGCCATTTCCAGCCGGTGGCATCGGCGGCCTCGGCCACGTCATCCCACCGGGCGGCGGCGGTATCCCACAGCCGAGCGAACGCGACCACAGCCGGCAGGGGCGCGGCCAGCTCACCCCCAGACAGGCCGAGGGGGAGAAGGGTCAGCGTCCATAGGGCGGGCTCAGTGCTGAGGCCGTCGCGCCTCACGGGACGGTGAACGGCCAGCCACTGGCCGGCCCACTTCGTGGGCACTTCGCGGGGGCCGCCGGTGGACGTTTGAACGGTGATAACAGGGCAGGGCATGGGTCAGGCCTCAGGGCGGCGAGGGGCAGGGGCGGGCAGCACGGCGGCAAGGTCGGCAGGGCCGATCGGGTAGGCGTAACGGTCGCCGCCGTCCATCGAAAGGGCGGCGCCTAGCACTTGCCAGGGGCCGAGGCCGTCGGCGGCCAGGTCGGCATTGATTCGATCCACGGCGGCATGGGCCGCAGCATCCGGGCCTTCGTTGAATGAGACGGTGGCGCGGTATTGATCAGACCGATCACGGCCGCGACGGATCACGGCGACCCACCGGCCGCCGAGCGTATGGGTGGGGCCGCGGTATTCAACGGCGCAGCCGGGAACATATCGGAAGGGAAAGGACATGGGAGCAACGGGTAAGGGGTCAGCGGTCGGCGAGGGCCTCGTCAATCCGCCAGCCGACCACGTCGGCGACGGTTTCCAGATCCGGGTATGGGTAGTCCGGCTCTAGACGCTCGCCGGACGGATCGACCACATAGAAGGCAGGATCCCCATCGGCGTCGGTGTCGGCGTCGACGGTATAACCGGTGCAGTCTTCCAACAGGCTGGAAAGCTCTGCGGCGGTGAGATCGACCCCGGCGGTCCAAAGGTCGGCGGGGTCAAGAGCACGGGCAGGCGGCAGGGCGACGGTGGCCGCAGCCAGGGGCGCGGCGATCAGGGCGGCGGGGTTGATCATGCGAGGCAATAGCGGCGTGCGGTGGTATGGGCGACGCCGAGACGGGCGCCGATGGTGCGGTAGGTATGACCCCGGCGGCGCATCCGTCGCGCCCGCTGGCGGGGTGATTCAGTGACCCACAACAACAGCAGCAGGGGCAGCAATAGGAAGGCCGCCACTAGGGCGGCCGCGGTGGTGATGGTGGCCATTGATCAGGCCTCGGGGTCGGTGAGACGGCCGGCCATCAGCAGAGAACCGGCGAGGCCGGCGCCGATGAACCCGTAGGCGGCCAGGCCGGCGGCCTTGTGGCCGGCGGCGCTGCAACGGGCCAGGCCGACGGATTCAGGGCAGGCGGTGGACGTGGTCACGATGACGCCGAGGATGCCGGCAAGACTGACGGCGACCCCGACGGTGGCGCCCATCACGCCGGAAGCGTTAAGGGCGCGGGCAATGAGAAGGCGGGACATGGGAGGTAGTGAGCACAGTTAATGGGCGACCGGGTGGGCCGCTTAATCGAAAGTATACAGCAACGGGTGAGATGGTGCGACCGGCTCCCACCCGTTTTCCAGAAAGTCTTAACAATCGGGCCAGGTCCGCAGGCTAAGGGGAGCACTTAGGCCAATTCTCGGCTAGGGCATGCCGAGCGGCGGCCCGCAGGCCTACCGACAGGTCGATCAGCTCATCGGGCAGATCCTGGCCGCTTAAGTGATGCAGCAGGGCAGCAGCGGCGGCCGGTGTTAGGGCGGCTTGGATTGTGTGGGCGGGCGCGGCCACCAACGGGGAGCCGTCGCGGCATGTGGAGACGAGAGCAGATGAACGCTCAGCCAGGTCGGCAACGTTCGGGAAGTGATGACGGATCACGGGCAACGGGCAACGGACAAGGGCGACGGATCGCCGACCCATGTATAGGGGCACGGGTGGGCGGCCGTCAACAGATCCCACGGGTGAGGGCAGGGCGGCCCCCTCTCCATCGTCCGGCTAGCGGCCCGGACGGGTGAGCAGGGCGCGGCAGGGCGCGAGGCGCAACCGTGGGCCACCGCCACCCGGCCGCGGCCACCTACAGGGCCCACCGGGCGGGCCTAATTCTTTTAACTAACACAAACTCGCTAAGTGTTAGTTACACCGAACCTTGAAAATCTGCGGCTAGGTTTGTGTTAATTTATGGCACAATCGCGATCGATTTTTTACATCGACATTTTGAGTTTGTGTTAACGAAAAACGCAAATCGTGATTGATTGTTTACTAGTACATCTGTACTATAGTACATTTGTACTAGTCAATGTCACTTTTTCGAGGGTAGTACATTTGTACTACTTTTTGTGTGTGAAAAAGTGAAAACTCAAAACCCCCTATAAAACCGACCCCCCGCAGGTCTCCGGGGGTCTAAAACCGACCCCCCGCGAGTCCCCGTCACTTTGTGCATTCCAGCGCGTGGAATGGCTCACCAAAGCGGGCGCCCCAAAACTCAAGCTCCGGCGTGCCGTCGTGCTGGAAGCTGACCTCCCAGCTGAAGCGCTCGCCATCAGGAGTGCAGGCACTGATCCAGCCGTGGCCAACCTCGCAGTCCTCCCAACCAATAGCCGTCCAGCTGTGCCAGTAGTCCGGCTTCATTGGCGTGAAAGTGTAAGGCGTGTCCTTTGACTCATCGCTCTCGTCGCGGAATGCAATAGCACCCTTGCGATCAGTCTCGAAAACCGGGTGGTAAGGGCACAGGAAGATCTGAGGCGCAGGATGACCTGCAGGCGCAGGCAGGTCACCGACAGCCTTGAAGCGGAGCATGCTCACTTGCTCTCCTCCTGCTGCTTTTTTGCGGCAGCCTCCTTGGCCTCTGCTTCGAGCTTGTTGTGCTCGTCGACAAGTCTCTTGCGAATCGGAAACTGTGCTTTCTCAGCATCGTCAGCCTCCTGCTTGTACTGCTGACGCTTGACAGAAGCATCGGCGATGGCGAGATGCAGAGCATATTTCTGCTCTTCCAGCTCTTGGAGGTAGTCGAAAAGCTGCTCGTTGCGCAACTCGATGGTGTAGCTCTGGCCAACAAATTTTTGAGCAACCTCCTCTTCCTCGTTGTCCATGGACTCGAAGTCAAATTTTCTTGACTCCAAGATGTCGTGAACAAACTTGAGCATCTCGAGCCGCATGTCGTTTGAGCGGATGACCTGCTCGCAGTCACGCTGACGAGAGCGAGCAAGCTCAGAAGTTTGCTGCAACTCGGAATACTCCTTGTCAGCCTTGAGGAACTCTCCCCAAGTAGGGACGGGCTTAGCCTGATCGGTCATGAGTAATGAACAAAGTTAAATCGCCCTGAGCGGGCATGAGCAGACAATAGCACCTATGAGCCCTGCGTCAACGGTGCGACCACAAAAGGCCACTCGAAATGCTTGCAGAGCTTCTGCACAACGCCGACACGACTCTTCGGCACAAGCAGCAAGCCCTCCGCCAGGTCAACGCGGAAAGGCCTGATGTTCAGGCCCGCCATAACGGTCTCGGCGTACTGCCGCTGCTCGATCAGATCAGGCTTACCCATAGCGCTTCATCGCAAGTGCCCACAGTGGCGCCTTTGAGTTCTCGCCGAGCTTTTGCTGCACTGCGTGATCAAAGACTTTCACCACGATGCCGTCGGTCGGCCAGCTGTCAAACAATTGACCATCAAGCCACTTCTGGTGCAGCTCCTTGACCTGCTTCGGGAAAGTGCAGACCAGCGTGTCTGGCACGTCAAAACCACGCCTGCGCAGGTTTTCCATGCTGCAGCTCTCGCTGCCCTCCGAACCAACAAGCCGGAACGCACAGAAAACCAGACCATCGCCACTAGGCCTGCGGTTCAACGCACGGGCTGCGTGCTTCTGCGACTGGCCGTCTGCGATGCCATACAACTCGCCATGGATCTCGACCACGCCGCTGCCATTGAAAGCCTTTGGGATGCTCGGTACGAGCATGGCCGTCTCCATGGCACAGCGGCCTGAGCGAGTCCAAGCGCCAACCAGCTCACCGTTGACGTAACGCAGCGCCAACGTGCAGCCGTCAATCTTGGGCTGCACGACCATTGTCGTGCCGACCGGCAGGGTCGAGTACCAGTAATCAAACGGCTGGTTATCCAGGCTCAGCAGAACCGTGGCATCACTATCCAGCTCAGGTGCGTGAGGGGCCTTGCTGCGCAGCTGCTCCAGCAGCTGGTCATAGGCCTTGTCACTCATGATCGGCTCACCGTTGCGGTAAGCAGTATTGGCTTTGCGGACCTCAGCACGCAAGGCTGCAATGGACATTTTTGAAATGAGCAAAGTTAAGGCGCAAGCGCCGAGCGGATCATATGGCCCAGCGCTTTGCATGGCAAGCCCTACATGGCAGAGAGATTCCTCCTCAGCATGGGCTCGAGCCTGAATGCCACAGTTTTCTCAACAAAGCCTTTGTAATCAAAAATCTGCGGAACCATTGGCTTCTGCTTGGCATAGGTGAACAGCAGCTGCACCCCACCAGCGCCACGACCCCTTACCCGATAGATCCCTGGCTTGAGGTCAAACAAGCTTCCCTGCCGGGCCATGATGTTGGCTCGGTTCCGGTTGTCAGGCACAGAAAAGTAGCGGTAACCCCCGCCAGTCTTGCCAGCACCTTTGGTGCTCTGCAATCCGCGCCAGACCTTGGAGTACTCGCCTTGAGACACCTTCCCGTAAGAGTTCTTGTTGAGGTTTTCTTTTTTGGGAATCGGATAACGGTTATAGGGGACGATTCCTGCTTTGTGTAGGTAACGAGAAAACTTGGTCTCATAAGCAGGCTTCTTACCTTCACCACCAGTTTTCGCAACTGGATATAGGTATCGAGCTGGATCATTTCCCTTGCCAACGTTTTGCCTGAAGTTGAGTTGCACCTCATAGTTGGAAACGGTCTTGTAACTGACGCTGCGCATCGTCAAGTTATTTGGCCTTTCAAAAACCGTCTTCATGTACCCAGGCAGATACCTCTTTGCTAAGTCGAACCCGAGCTGGTTGACTGTGCGGCGAGTAGCCCTTGGCAAATCGACTCTTTCAAACGTTGTCAGTCGATTGACGATCTGATCGATGTTGTGTGTGAGTACATCGGCCATGAACCGTGGGCCTGCAGGTCTCAGCCAAATGTAGGCAGAGGGCGAGCAGAGGACTGCGTCACGGTGTTACAGCGGCGTGACACGAACCGTGACACCCAAATCCCTTGCGGCAGAAGGGATGTGACACTGTTACACTTATCTCTATATATAAATATATATATGAGGATATATATGTGTGTATGTCTATAGGGGGATATATATATCTCTATAGGTGTTTCTCCGGAGATTTTGTAACAGGCGTAGCATCCGTGTCATCCCTTCCGGCGCAAGGGGTTTGAACCGTGACGTGACCGTTGCAGTATCACGCAAATCCGTAACAAGACTCTAAATGAGACCATCTAGTGGCACCAACGTCGCTCTGCTCGTCCCCATGGCGGGATACCGCAGCGGTGACGACTTTCGGGCGCCAGGCAGCCGTCCAAGTGATCTTTTGTACGCATTTCCGCTCCACGGAGTTTCTTTCAGCAGCGACTGAAGGTTGCTGTTGTTGTTAGACACGGCAAGCATTCCTTCGTGGTACTTCAGGCCATAACGAGCAATAACTACATTCGGATCCTCAGATCCATCCCTGCCATGTGTAGCTGTAATGGCACCACGTTGCGCCATACCAATTAACTCGCGGAGTGTGATTCGCCTGCCGTCGACAATCACCATGGAGTCAACAATGTGCAGCAAGCACTTATGTTCATCAGCCTCATCTGCATCAGGCTTGTCTGCTTCCCAGTTCATGGATTCCACCATGGCGATGGCGGTGTCCAAGCTGACGACTTGGCAGCCAGCAGGATTAAGGGAGAAGAAGCCAGCGAGCAGCGTGCCGTTTTGATCGCCAAAACGAGCACCAAACTTGCGGCCAAGTGCAGTTGAAAACGTCCTTGCGTTCTGGCGGATCACCGGGATGTTTTTGATGGTCCGGCTGATGAGTTTCCGGCCATTGTCGTCAGTGCAGGCAGCAAGAATGCGCTGTTCAAATTTGCGCCAGAAGTCTTCTTCCTGGCTGTCATCACGCATCAAGCCAAGGACACAGAAGCGATCGATGTCAGCTTTCTGGATCAGGTTGACGTTGATGGACGAGACGCAGAACATGCTGCGGATCTCGAAGCTGTTAGCGCCACCAGAGGTTGTGCCCTTGTAGATCTTGCCGCCTTCAGACGATGCGATGCGTGCAAGCGACAGGACGTTTTGGACGGTTTGCTTGTCTCGGGCCTCGTTCTGCTCGAATTCGTCGAATACCACAGGAATGGCATCGGACTTGAGGGTGCCGCGGAGTCCAGCTTCCGTCGTTCCGCCTGTTGCTGACTGGCAGATGCCGCCGAGTAGCGGGCGCATGAAGTACTTGAGAATGGTGGTCTTGCCGGTGCCTGCTCCACCTGTGATCCAGATGTGAGGCCGCCAATCAAGAGCGCCGCAGACTGGCGCTAAGACAATCCAGCCGAGCAGGAATGCGCTTGATGCATCGGTCTTCTCCCAGCTGAACTTGCGAGCGATGGCGACGAGTTCAGCACAGATCTCGTCAGAAAGGGTTTCGTCGGACGGGCCGTTGATGGATTTTGCGTGCTCGTAGAAATACCAAGACTGCGGCGGGTCATCAATGTCTATATGCTTTGGCTCCTTGTCTTGCTCAACAACTGTTAGGCGGTTGCCGCAGTGCATGATGACTCGGGATGAGTCGTACCAAGCGCCGCGGCCACGAATGCGATCGGGGTCAAAAATGCCCTCGGCCTTGCAGGCTTTGATGAGAGTGTCAGCTGCTTCATCCCAATCGACAGCAGCACCTTTGGGGAAGAAAGAAGCCCACCAGCCGAGTGGGGCGAGGTTCAGAAGACCAAGTTTTGTGTGACGTGAATCAGAAAGAGCAATAACCTGACCGCCATCACGAGGGAGGTAGTAATAAGAGCCGCGGTCATGACCAAGGCATCGAAATGGTGCTGATGATCCAAGTGGGTTTTCGTCTTCTGGCTCATCGTCGACGGGGACTTCACCTGTTTCGGGGATGACCTCTGGTGTGGAGTATTCATCGAAGTTATGGCGAAGGTAGTCGCGGGCTTCGTTTTCAGACCATTCGGCATCGGCGATGTCCCAGCCCTTGGGCACGCTTTCTGGAGGGATGACGATGCGAACAGATTCAGCGCCTTGGCGAAGGAGCTTGTCGGCAACGGCTTGCATTGCGGCACGACCTTCATCGTCGGCATCAGGCCATAGGAAGATTTTGCGGCCTTTTAGCGGTGAAAAGTCAGTTTTTGCGTGACCTTTACAGCCACCAGACCATGTGGTGCAAGCGAGGGTTGGAAAATATTTAGCTGCGGCTTCGCAAGCTTTTTCTCCTTCAGTAACTAAGACCCAGCCTTTGGTCGCTCGGATTTTGCCGAGGTTGAGGAGTGGTTTTGAGTTCGCGAGCTTGTAGTGATCTGGGAGCTTGTAGACCCACTTGTTGCCGTCGAACCAGAGCTGTCGAAAAGATTTGCCAGTTTTTGCATCAGGGACGCGAGCGACAACAAAATCCTCGCTGTAGTGATAGATCGCCTCAGCATTTTTGATTGGGATGGGTGGGCGTGGCTTGGAGATGCCGAGGTGGCGTTCGACTTCTGATGCAGCGCGTTTAAAGTCCCAGTTGTTTTTGCGCATGAGCATGTCCATGCCGCTGCCGGCACCACCGGACTGGGTTTTGCCACCGCACTTGTTGCAAAACCAAGAGCCGTTGCCGTCTTGATCGTCGAAGCGATAGCGGTCAGTGCCACCGCAGAGTGGACAGGGCTGATGTTTGTCAGTGAGTTGTTGCTGGGAAAGTCCAGCGAGGGCGCCAAGAATTGAGGGCCAGTGGCCCTTTGCGGCTTCGTTTATGTCTTGCATCAGGACTGAGCCGACATTGCGCGAGTGATCATCATCCGCACGAATGCTGATCTGGAGATGGTGAGGCTGTTGGCCTGCTTGTCGAGCCATTCGATGAGTGGCTCAGGGATATCGAGGGTGATGGTGCGTCGAGGCGCCCGCTCAGGCTGCATGGGTTGCGCTGGGGTTTCGCTGGGGGTAATGTACACGCAAATTTTGCCCTTGCAACCTTGCCCTTCAAAGTAAATGTCGATGACCGCTCCGGCCTTGAGGTGAAAATCAAAGCCGAACTAAATGCTCACTCAGTTAAGTACCAGTACGAGCCAAAAAACATCAAACTGCTGAACGGAAAGCCTTGCAAGGGCTATTGGCCTGATTTTGGGATACTGGACGCAAGCCCTGAATTAGAGCTGCCTCCATATTTAGAGGTAAAACCTCAGGAGTTTTTGTACGATTTAAGAAATTTCTTCGGTATTACCAGGCGCTACGGGGAAAAGTTTGTTGGAGATATATTTATTGATTGCGGTTTTAAGACGTTGCAAGAGTTGAAATCTGAACTTTGGAAGCCTCTAAGGCTGGCTGAGATGACAGGTGAAGACGTTTTATGTCTTGGCACAGTTGGCGGAACAAGCAGCCTCTCGATAACTACGACCCCAAAAGGATTGATCTTTAGGCGGGACCATCCTTTTGTCAATTGGACTGGTGTTTTAAAAAGAAAAGAGCGAGACACAAAGAGGAGGTTGCAAGAAATTGAACATCAAAAGTATTTAGAAGAGCAAGCAAGGAGGCGGCAAGACTCTGAGCATCAATCATTGCTCAATTACAAATCCTGCATTCAGATGAATATGCCGACGCAATTTGATCAAGATTGCATGGTGTGCGGCGTTGAGGTGAAAGCATGTGAAGGTCGATTAGTTAAGCATCCTGTGCGCACTTCTTCGGGCCGGACTCGATGGCTTGTCTGCTGCGACGACTGCCATGAGAAGTCAGGCGTCTAATAGCTCCTTGGCATCTTCTACTGATCGAGCGACCCCAGCAATCCCACCAGCCTTCTCGACGCAGTTCATCCAGGCTTGCTGATACTGGGTTGCCCGACCTTTTGGGGTTTTCACTTCAATAGAAGTAAATACCGCGACTTCCTGCCCGACCATGTCGGGAGTGATGGTGACTGTTTTCCAGCCCACCAGATCAGCTGACCCTTTGGCGAGGCCAAACTGAACCGGGCGACCAGTGCGGGGATCAGGCAACTGGCCGACTTGGTTCCTAAATAAGCGCACATCTTCGCGAGTGCCAAGACCCAGGCGTATCTCTTGCTGGATCTTGGTCTCTACGTTTGCCATGCAGCAAGGTTAATACCTTCTGCCGTAGAAGATTTTGTACGCCCAACCGGGCTTGTAGCCCTTCTTTTTGGCGAGGGCCAATAACTCCGGGAGTGTTCTGGCTCTGCCTATCTCTTTTCTCTTCTCCTTCTTCTCAATGCGTTCGAGCGCATCTTGCCGGCGCATCTCCTTGAGTTCGCCTTCCCGCTGCGTCAGCTGACGCTTGGGCTTGACCGGGAACTCATGCCCGCACATAGGGCATACGGGCTGCGGCTTAAACGCAGCGAAACACATTGGGCACTGCCTAACTGAGGGTGCAGGCTCGTCGTTCTTCTTGCGTTTCGGCTTACTGTCTAGCGACCAAGCGCGAACGTCATCAACAAAACCATGTTTGAGAGTGCTGCCAACGTGATCCAGAACAATTGCGATTTTTCCAGGCTGTGGCCGAAGAATGCGACCGACTTGCTGGAGGTAGAGCGCTTCTGATTGCGTTGGCCGAAGAAGGATTGCTGCTGAGACTGCTGGAACATCGGTGCCCTCGGAGACGACATCAACAGAGCAGAGAACCTGAGTGCGACCGTCGGCTAAGCCGGAGATTGCCTCATCGCGTTCTTCCATTGGCATGTTGCCGGTGACGAGCTTCGCGCGATACCCGGCTTTGTTGAAAGACTCACAGACGGATTTTGCGTGAGCTATTGAGCAGCAAAAGGCAATAGCAGGTAGGCCATCAGCAAGGCGGCGGTAATGACCAATGGCATCACCAGTAATTGTGGGGCGATCCATCGCTTCAGAAAGCTGATCATTGGCGTAGTCCCCTGCTCTCGTTTTTACGTTTGACAGATCTGCGATAACAGGCGGCGCGAATACTCGGTGTGGTGACAAGAAGCCAAGCTTTGTGAGTTGCTCGACGGATGGCCCGGAGACGAGGGTTGAGAAATGGCTTCCAAGGCCGCGGCCGTCGAGTCGACTTGGTGTTGCGGTTACACCGATGATTTTTGCGTCGGTGAAGTGGCCGATAATTTTGTCCCATGAGCCTGCAACGGCGTGGTGGGCTTCATCAATGATGATCAGATCTGGCGTGAATGTGCCTGAGTTAAGCCTTCTTATTAGTGTCTGCACCGAGGCAACTTGCACTGGCTGATCAGAAGGGTCGAAGCCTGCGGCGATGATGCCGTGCTGAACGCCAGCTTTTGTGAGCTTGTCTGAGGCTTGGGTGACCAGTTCACGGCGGTGAACAAGGATCAGAACTTTCTTGCCTTTGTCATTAGCAAGCCGGCAGATCTCACTAAAAACGACTGTCTTGCCAGAGCCAGTGGGCATGACCAGCAGGGCTCTATTGGCCTGCATCACAGCGATGCGGACGCTGGCGATGGCTTGTAACTGATAAGAACGTAACTCCACCGAAGGGTTGCACTACGCTCAAGCAGGCTATAGCATGCGCAAGCACGCAGCAACACGCTTATGAGCTTCGGTGTCGAGATGACCAACGCGGAGTATCACGCGCACAAGGCCATCTCCAAAAGCAAGCTCGATGCTGCGCACAAGAGCGGCAAGCATCTGCAGGACATGCTGTACGGGCCGCCACGCGAGTCGACTGCTGCGTTTGACATGGGCACAGTGCTCCACGCATCTGCGCTGCCTGGTGAAGACGCAGACGAGATTGCAGTGCGCATGCCGGAAGGCATGAAGAAGACCACCAAGGAAGGCAAAGCCTTTGTGGCCGAGCACAAGGACAAGATCATCCTCAACCCGTCCGACGCTTATCTGGTTGACCAGATGATGCTGTCGCTCCGGGAGCATCCGTTCAGCGCCAGCCTGGTCAACGGTGAACTGAAGGGCAAAGCAGAACAGAGCTTCTTTTGCACTGATAAGGAGACTGGCCTTGAGCTGAAGGCTCGTCCTGACTTCATCCTTGATGATTGCTCGCTGATTCTTGACCTCAAGACAACAGTCGACGCATCACCAAAGGGCTTTCAGCGCAGCGTTGCTAACTATCGGTACTTCGTGCAGGCATCGCATTATCTGGACGTGATTGAGGGTGCGACTGGCACCAGGCCACAAGCGTTTTTATTCGTAGCTGTTGAGAAGACTCGACCCTTCTCGACTGCTGTGTACATGGCCGACCAGGCCATGATTGATCTTGGCAAGCAGCAAGCTCGCGAAGATCTGAACAACATCGCGCAGTGGATCGCCGACGACAAGTTCCCTGGCTATTCCGAGCGGGTGGAGGAGATCTCCCTGCCCA
>Ga0213860_10000745_pt1 | contig 13100 bp, 4 predicted proteins | sample PICome_3_FD_160118 | JGI IMG/M metagenome (GOLD analysis project Ga0213860, IMG submission 160118) | Coastal seawater microbial communities near Pivers Island, North Carolina, United States - PICO550 | ecosystem: Environmental > Aquatic > Marine > Coastal | place: USA: North Carolina | collected...
AAATCTGTAGGCTCATACTTACTTGTAGTTGAATTATACTGTAGTATTTGCTCATCTGTAGGAGCTGTGCTAGAAACATCTTCAAGCTCTGTTGTCTCATGATCTACTGGCTCGTACTGAGTATTTGTATTGTTATACTTTAATATCTGATTATCGCCGACGGCTGTAGTAGAGACATCTTCTAAGGAAGTAGTTTTAAAATCAACAGACTCGTACTGAGTATTTGTATTGTTATATTTTAGTACGGTGGCATCAGTAGGAGTCGCAGAATCTACGTTGTTTAGATTCATTGTTGTATGTGCAACAAGAGACATTGGGTTTCCTTGAGCATCTACTTGCTTAAGTATTGTTCCAGGAGTTGCTGAGTCAATTTCTATACTAGCAAAAGTCGCACCGTTTGCATCAATATTCCCATCTGCATCTACACTAAAGTCTCCTCCGCCTACATCTAACGTATCGGCATTAACTGTAGAGGCATAAAGATTTTGCCATTTGTTTGTTGATGTTCCTAAGTCATGAGTAGTTCCATCGGGAACAATTGAGCTATTTACAAGACCATTAAATACAATATCGTCAGTATCGGCATCGCCAAGATTTACATTTCCATTTAGATTAGAAGTAGCAGCTACACTTATGGAGCCCGCAGTTACAAGATCTCCGTTTGCATTTACAGTAAGATCGCCTCCACCAATATCAAGAGTTTCCCCTGTAAGTTCACCTGTTGCAGTTATGTCCCCAGTAGAGTCAATATCGCCAGTTACATTTAAACCTTTGTTAAAATTCCACTCATCGTCAGAAGAAGTATAAAGTAAAGTAGCATTTGCACCTTCTAAAGTTATACCGCCAAGATTAACTGCAGCTGCATTTGCTGCGCCTTCACCAAGTACAATATTTTTATCGTCAACAGTCATTACACTACTATTAATAGTAGTAGTTAAACCATCTACTTGCAAGTCTCCTAGTATTTGTACAAGACCTGAGTTTGCTCCTACAACAGCAGGATCAATTACTAAAGTTGAAGGGCCTGTTATTGTGCCGCCTGCAACCTCTAAGTTGCCTGCAATAATTAAACTGCCGGTATCATCTCCATGAGTGGCAGGATCAATAGTAAAATCGTCAGGAACTTTTAACGTATCACCTTCAATTTCCAAATCACCAGCAATAGTTACCTCACCTGTAGCATCTCCATGAGTAGCAGGATCAATAACAAAATCTGCAGGGCCGCGAAGGTACCCACGAAGCTCTAAGTTATTCATCTTAGAGTTTATTTCTGTACCATCCCAGTTAAATGTGTCTCCATTGGGATCGCCAAAGGCAGCCTTATAGTATAAAGGGTCTGTACCGTCTGCCCCAAGCCAAAAACCTTGTCCTACATCATAAGAAGTTTTGCCGCCCTTTATTGAGCCTGCTCCCATGATTGTAATTCCGCCTCCGGGAGTGTCAATTATAACACCCTGATTTAGAGAGACTTCAGCTATACTAACTACGCCTGTATCTACTACGCCTTCCCCAGGGCCCGCTCCTGGTCCTCCATTGAAGGGGCGAACATCTAACCAAATTTCTGCAACAATCTTACCTGCCATTAACTTCCCCTATCAATTTGTGCGATTACAGCATCGTTTGTTGTATCAGGACGATACGCTGTCTTGTATAAATAACTAATAGTACTAGATGTTGTATTTACTCTATCTAATCGTAGTTTTGTATCTGAAACTACTTCTACAACAAACGCTGAAGCCTCTCCTACAACAGTAGAGGAGCTAGTAAGAGGAGAAGACAAGTAAGCTACTACATCTCCTTCCTCGAAGTCTGTTGTGAATGTCGTTCCTACTCCGGTAATTGTATACCCAGAATCTCTTGTAAAAGACGTACCAGATATAGCCGTCCATGCCGTATCAAGAGTAGCGCTTCCATCACCTACATCTCTCCAATAATCTGGACCATAATTATTTGTTGTGGTGTCCCACTGCGCCAAAAAGCACTTTGGCACACTGTGATCAAAGATTACGTATAACTCTCTGGCATCGCTATCGGCAACATTTGAAAGATCGAGAACTCCATTTGCTTCAGTAACCTCTGCAAAGTTTCCGGGAGCACCCTGGCTAGATAAAGAAGCGGGGTAAGTATCAAAAATAAATTCTTCGCTCCCTTGAGAAATGCCATCTGTTCTAGTTGTTTTTACAGCGTAGTAGTCCCAGTTTCTTGTACCATTGGCAGTAGTTGTAGTTGTACTGTAGCTTGACTGTAGTGATCCGATCGTATACTCTTCTCCCGCATCAATTAATTTAATATCACTCAAAGTATGAGTATCATTAGGCCCTCGTAATTTAGGACTGGCTACTTGTGCTCCATTCCATACAAATGAGTATTGCTTAGTTCCTCCAGGCTCTGTAAGTCTTTGTACTGCATATGCTCCAGAAGGTATGCTTCCTGTGGTCCATGCAGCAGATAACGAAAAGAACTCCTCTGAAGAGCTGGCAGTAATTTTTGCAACAGTATTAGAATTTGCTCCCTTTGGAATTCCGTGAATTCTTTCAGGCAAGCTTGCAGTACCAAGCCCTCGTATACCCTCTTCTTCTGTAGAGGGGTAGTATCTTGAAAATACTGGGTCTAAATTATTTGAGTCAGAATTTAAACCTCTAAGAGTTTTATACCTAACCCAATACCACCTTTCAGTGGTTCCTTGTTCTTTAAGAATAGGGTCAACAATAGTTGTGCCTGTAGTCGTAAGAATTAAAGAAGCGCCACTAAAATTACCATTATTTGGATTCATCCAGACTTCAATCTCATGGGTAGATGGAGAGTAAGTTCCTGTATTTTCCCAAGTAAGCTGTATACCTCCTACTGCGCCTTCTGTTTCTACAATCTGACTCGCAAGTAGATTTATAGGTCGAGTAATAACAGTATCTGGATTTGCGGGTTCTTCTCCGTAAGGCGTAATCAAGTCATTAGCCATATACTGAAGAGAGAACGCATCATCATTGTGCTCTTTAGCTACTACATCTACTAATAAATCACTTTTAGTTTTTAAAGATTCAATCCTAAATAGTTTATTTTCCCAATTAAAGTTAGGGTATGTAATAGCAATTAAATTGCCTGCTAAGAGTAAATAGCCTTTTGGAGGCATTTGAAAAGAAATAGTTAATCCAGCCCTAGACTCATCTAATGCCTGTTTTGCATTCATTCTTAAATTAAAATAGTTTGTAATTGCAGGTGCTCGATAAGTACCTTGACGTTGTATTCCTTTATCTTGAGCTAAGTACTCTGAGTTAAAAAAGGATACAGTTCTATTTTCAAAAAGCAATGCAGGATCGGATGCTTGAGCACTAAAAGCATTAAAAGTTTTAGAAATGCCTTTATCGTCAAGCTTTATATCTCCAATAATATCTCTTTCTGTAATAATTTCTGTATCTGCATCAAACTCAGAAATGGGTTTTGCTTTTACACGCATATCTAAATAGTACTTTCCGTTACTATAACGTAAGATACCATTAAACTGTTGAAGTAATGTGTTAACATTGTCAAATATCTTTTGCGAAGTATCTATAATAGGATTGATTTGGTGTCTTGTAGCCCACCGTTGCTCCCAGCTTTCCCAGCCAAGATACTTCCAATATTTTACCTCATCGCTGTCGTATAAGGAGTACCCGGAAACAATTCTATATCCATTATTTCGGAGTTCTATTCGTTTTACAAGAGGGTTACCAGAAGGCGCAGCAAAAAATGTAGAGCCGTATTGATGACTTCCATTTACGAGAGTAGGCGAAGTTTGAATGTATTGACTTTTAGCATGATTTATATTAAACGTTGCAGACCGTGTAATATTTCTAAATGTAATATAGTTTGTCTCTACTGTACTAGGCTCGTTAATAGTGCTATTAGCATTACTACTACTTATAAGAGTAGTGTTTCCATTTACATTCCATACTACTTCATTCAATGAATAAGTTCTAAATTTTTCCCACTTTCTACCTATTTTTCCTATGCAGTTTTTAAAAGTAATTTGTCGAACATTGTCATAAATTGTAATAGGAGTAACATTTCGGTCAATAAAATAAGCAAACGATGTAATAGATTCAATTTCTCCTTCAAAAAGAAGAGGCTCAGAAGTGTTAGCAGGATATCTACAAATATCTCCTACTTGAAAACTATTCATAGTACTATCTTGAGCAGTAACTAATACTGTAACCTCGGATTGCGTATCACAAGTACGAGCCGCCTCTTTAAAAGATTCTATGTCTATTAAATCACTAGAAAGGCCTTTTCCAAATCTTTTATTTGTTAAATAATCTAGCAGTATCATGGCCGGATTATTTGTTACTCTAGCATCGTTAGAGTTAAACACAGCTTCGTCTAGAGTAGTGCCTCCATCTTGATCCTCTAGTATTGTATCTGATCTTGTACCATAAGAGTACTGTAGCCCTGTCAGAAGACCTTCCTGCTCAGAGCTTGCTAGAATTCCTTGCGAAAGTCTTATAATGTTATTAGTATCACAATAGGTTCGTGCAGTTGTATCTTCAGGCTGCTGTATATCAGCTAGGTGTCTAAAATCTCCTCCGTCGGTTCTTGAAAAAGTAATACTTAAGCCGTCTAACTCGGACGGAGTAAAATTATCAGAAGAGTCTTGATAAAATAATTGCCAATTTTTAAGAGTACTACTCGGTAGATTTTCATATTTAGTAACCTCATATGTTGAGTTAATTATAAGAGTTGGATCGCTATCGTCAATTTCAGAAGTGCTACTAGTACTTTTAGTTGTGCTTATAGTTCCTGCGTTAATAGCAGTATTTAACGTACTAGCTAAACTCTCCCATGCAACTATTCCGTTTGCGGAAGCCTGAATGCCTACTCGAACTTTGCCTTGATCTGTCGAATTAAAAGAAGCAGCAATATGATCTGCTCTTAAATTATAATGTTTTTTAGCATCTCCTATATAATACTCTACTCGTACAGCTCTAGCCCCCAAAGCTTTGATTGCATTTTCTACAGACGTATTTCCGTATATTTCTCCAAAATCAAAAAGGTAGTAAGAATATGTAAAGCTTTCTTGATTAGGATTAAATCCCGGATTATAGCCAGTAAGATTACCGACGTCTTCCATAGCTTCCCATACTTCGATCCCACTATTTAGCGCATATTCGTATACAGTAGTTCTTTTCTCTACTATAAAATCAATAGAAGTAAGTACAAAATCGCTACTATTATCAAATACGAGACCATTTACATCAAATAAGTTAGAGCCTCCTGGACTTGTAGTCGTATCAGTTTGCACAGGATTAGAGTCATCGCCGGTATAGCTTTGGTTTCTCATAATCCAGTCAACACTAGTAGAAGCTAGAGGAGTGCTCGAAAAGGGGCGCATGGTTATTCTTCCTGCGGTGCCTCCTGTAATAGCATTTAGTATACTTGTGTCAGAATTGGTAGAGTCAGGTCCAAATCTAAATCTCCAATCTATTTTCCCCCAAGGGTCGTACTGGTACCACTTATCTATAATTTTTGCAGTTGTGCCTCCAGTATTAGAAGGCCCAACAAATACATGTACAATATCTCCAAGTTGATAATTTGACTCTCTTGTTTGCGGGACGGATGCCTTGTAGCTGCCATCATAATGACCACAATTTACATACTTTCCTTTTACAATATATTCAAACTTTGGCTGCTGCCCTGACGACTCAGAAATTATATCTTTTTGAACAGTATATGAAGTATCTAAAAGTCTATGATTAATACCCCAATAATCTATCGCTTTTCCGTCATAGAAACTTTGTTGAATTTTAAATCCTTCATTCTCCGCTATTTTTCTAAGAGTAGCGTCAGCGGATTGATTATAGAGACCTGCGTGCAGAGTAACATCAATGATGTCAGTATCTCCACCAAAATTAAATTTATAGTGTTTTTTATGTGTTATACCTACTTGGCCTACGGATGCTTGCGCGGTTGCAGATGGAGTTACTGGCTCAGGTACAGGGACGTACGGCTCTCCATTAAAAGCGCCAGTATAGTCTGCCGCAACGGTAAGTCTTTGTCCGGCAAAAATAACAGATTCAATATACCTGTTATGAGCAGTATTATACTGATACTGGTAGTTTCCTTGAAGCACATCTCCTTTTGTCATTACGCCTACACATCGGGTTCCTCCTGCGGCCCCTGTAGATCTTGTTGCTTTATCTTTTTCATCTCTACACACTAAGCCTTCTTCATCGGTTATGATATCATAAATTCCACGAATAGGCCCTTCAGAAATAACGTTGACAGTATATAAATCTGTAGCTGTTGTGGCTTGGCCATTTTCTACTGTGCCAAATGCGCCCAACTCTACATCTGCAAATACCGGGTTAGGATCAACTCTGTTTACTCCATAAACAACAGGAATAAATTTTGAAGCTAAATTAATTTTTAAATCTAACTCTTCTCCTACTTTATAAGTCTCTTCTTCCATGCTATAGCTTTTTCTAAGACCTAACCAACTACTTCTCTTTTTTAGCTTGGGGCGAGTCTTTGTAGCTATGTAAGGGGCTAAAACATTTAAAGATTTTTCAGCGTGCTCAAACCCATAATCGTGCTCGTAGCGAGGTTTTAATAGCGCATCAACATTTGTAGTTCCTGAGCCGTCTAAAGCTCTGTGAAACTCGTCAGACGTAAGTCTGCCTTGTACTCGAACAAAATCACCCCAATGACTTGTAAGAGTCCAAGTCATGGTAGATTCTTTTTCGCCTTTTTCTTTTAAAGCGCCTTTTGCAATAATACCTTTAAAAAGTAAAACAGGCGTCCCATAAAGAGACCCTGTCTTCGGATTTGCAAAACAACGATGTATATCTACAGTTTTATTTATATAACTTTGAAAATTAAGAGCACTAGCAGAAGAGGTTAAAGCAGTTACAGAAGCAGAAGCATAAGTAACAGTAATTTGTGCGGCTGAAATAGCGTTTGTGGCTGTTATTGCTGTAATATCAATACTTGTAGCAGACCGTATACGGTCAATTCTAGCCGTAAAGTTTATTGCGCCTCCTTCAAACTTTACTTCGTCTCCTACCTGAAATCCTGCTTGAAATAAATCTAAGTCAACGGTAGCAGTTGCGGAGCCTCCTACGGCAAGTTGAGGGCACGTTAATGTTACAATTGCATCTCGACCTAAGCTATTTGCACTAAGAGTTAAAGTCATTCCCGTAGCTTTTGCTTCTACATCTTCTGTAACATCTCCGACTTTTCCAAAGTGTGCCGGGTTATACGTTTGATTTTCAAAGTCTACAGGGTAGGGAGCGTCTGTAAGATACACATAGTTTGTGTCAGGAATAGTTTGATTATTTTTCTCATAGTCAATATTTGAGGGCTTTTCAAATTTAACAAGATGGTACACCTGTAGAGGTACATTATCTACAAGTGCATTTTTGAGAGCATTGTCTACATTACGAAGAGCCATGAAAATTCCTTATGATAAAGTTTCTTCTAATTTAACAGAAAAAGAGTAAAGGCCAGAAGAGTCTAAAGTATAGTCTATTGTATTACCTACGGCAATTACACGAATTTTTGGAGTAGTCACGTTAAAAGATATTGTAGGGCTTCCGTTTGCAGAAGTTGTATCTACTTTTCGCTGTAATGTAGGTGTTATATATAAATAGTGATTGCTGCTATCAATTGCGGTCACTTTATATGTTTTTTTATGTGTGGCATCAGTAGGGTCAGATACAGTAAGTAAATCCCCCTTTTCTATATTAACAGAGTTTTGTACAGCTAAATACTGCTGTCCTGCGGGTTGAGAAAGTCCAGCCACTACAGACGCATTGGTAGCGGCTGTTCTTTGGTATTGAGGAAGATTTACAAAAAACGCTTCTTGAAAAGACTGACGCTGTAAAAGAAATGGATAAACAGTATTAAACTGAGATTTAGTCAGTTTATTATACGATATATCTACTTTCCATTGATGGTATTGGTTAATTCTACGGTAAGTAATTCCTGAGCGAGAACGATTAGTAAGCACTTGCTGCTCGGAAGTAAGTTTTACGGTTTTGTAACCAGGACCTGCAACTCCGCCACTGACATCTTCGCCAGCTTCGTCAATTGTATTAACAGGATCTGGTAATATATTCTGAACTGCCATGCTTAGTACTCCTGAATGCTTACAGACTCAAGAAAAGTCTCGCCATTTGCATTTGCTGCGTCTCTTAGCATACCAATAATATTGCCTCGTTGATTCATTAAGATATCTTCTACTCCGTCAGCGTCAAGTGCAGTAATATTTATATTTGCATTAATTGGAGTGCCCATTTCTGAAATTTGATCCGAAGGTACAATAGTTCCAGGACGCTCTGGCACAAACATCTCTGGGCCTTGCTCGCCTACCATGAAAGCGGTATTTCCACCGTTTGCACGATACCTCATGCCAGCTGCTGCAGGTCGGAAGTTTTCTGGACCTCCGACACCGCTAGCTCCTCGGAAGTATGCAAGCTCCCCTGCAGCACCTCGTGATTTTGCAAGGTCTGTTGTTGTACGTCGATCGCCTCCAACAGTAATTTTAGTAGGCCCGGATGATCCTGCATCTACCGAGCTTCCACCCCCTGCATAAGAAGTAGAAGAAATTGCCGCAAGTTGAGCGGCTCCCATAGCCACCATCATAGCAATTCCTGGAATTGCTGCAGGGAATCCTTTTTCTGCTTCTTTCATAACAGCTAAAGCTGTGGATGAAATAACCTGAGCCATTTTCATCTTTTTATCTTTTTCAAATGCTTTACGCTTAATTTTCTCTTTCTTTGCCTCTAGTGCTTTGATTTTTGCAATGCTTTCTTTTGACTTGCCGTCTTTCTTCTTTTCTGCGGCAATTTCTTTATCAATTGCTGATACAGCTTGATTTGCTTTTGCTTGCTGCATGGCTCCGATTGCTGAGATAGTAGCTCCGACTGCTTGCATTGCAGTTTCCATTGTTAAACCCTTACCACTTATTTCGTCAAATGCATTACTAAAGGCTTCTCCCATTTGAAGAGCGCCTTGAGCAATAGAAGACATTAGTGCGCCTTCAGGGCTTAGTTGAGCTAACTCTGACATGAAGCCTTCTGTTTGCTCTTTTAAGAACGCAAACTTCTCGCCCGTAGTACCTTGATTCATTACGCCTTCAGGATCGGCTTGATCTTGGGCTATGCCTGTTATAGCATTTGTCATGCCTTCAGGAGCGCCCAAACGTATTGCTTCTTGTCCCGCAATACCAATATTTTCTTGAGTTAGTCCAATATTCCCTTGACGAAGAGCTGCAATTTCTTTTTCAATTTGTAAACGGCGTTCTGGAGTAGTTACCGCAGATTCTCTTTCGGTCTCTAGTCTAGTAATTGCCTCTTCATTTAAGAGTCTTTGGGCGGCGATCGCATCTTGAATACGTCCCTGCTCTCGTAAAATTGCAATTCTACTTTCTGCCTCTGCAATAGCAGCAGATTCATTTGGGTTTAGTCCAAGCCTTTCTCGCTCCAACGCTACATTTTTTTGAGTCAAGTCATTCAGCTGCCTTTGAATTTCAAGCCTTGCTACAGGGTCATCTGTTTTTGCTTGCAAATCCTTTAATCGAGCTATTTCTGCTTCATTGGTCACTTTTTCGAGCGATAAAGCCCTATCGTACTCACCGTTTTCCCTTAATTGTGCAGTATATTGATTAACATAACTTAATGCAGCCTGTTGTGCTTCTGTTATTGCTGCTGTTTGAGCTTGAGTTGCTGCTAGTGCCGCGTCTGCGGTTTTTGCTCTTTCCTCTCCAGTAGCAACCTCTATTGCAGCACTTCTTTGACCCTCTAAGCCTTGCATAGCTCCCAATAGTCCAGAGCCCGCTTTGCCTTCTGCCCCTTTCGCTCCCATGAGTTTATTAAACTGAGCTTCTGTAATTACACTACTTTCTTTCAGAGTTGCAATTTTTAGTGCTTCTAACTCAAACTGAGACTCTAAAAGTGCATACTCCATATTAATTGTAGCAGTACGCAGCCTAATTCTTTCTTCTTCTGTTGCTTTTAAGTTTGCAGCCTCTGTTGCAGCTAAGTCTGCTTCTTCCGCGGCAGATACTGATCTTTGTTGAGTGGCAGCCTTAAGCTCTATAGCTCGTCGAGCAGATGCTAGCTCTAATCCTTGCTTTGCTTGGAGTAGGGATAGCTCCTTTTCCGCAAAGCTTAGAATCATTTTTTGAGTCTTTTGAAGCTCTTGAAGATTTTTATGCCTTTGAATACCAACTTGAAAATTCTGTTGTGCTACAGAAAGCTCTTCAGCAACTAAAACCTTTCTTTCCCCAGTCAATCTATTTATTTCTACTTCGATTTCTTTACGCTGATCTGCATCTTTTGCTGCTGCTTTTTGTTGGTTCAAGAAAGTTAATTGAGTGTCTATTTGAGATATCTTAGCATCCCTAACTTCTTGCTCTGCCGCGATAAGAGCTCTTACTCCCCCCTCACTTAAATCATTTACAGCTTTTAGTCGTTTTACTTCTAAGGTTTTTGACTGAATAATATTTTTTGCATTTCTTAGACGCTGTTGCTCGGCAGCTAAAGTTTCTGTAAGATTTGCAAGACGCTCTTTATCTGTGCTACCTTCGGCTGCATCAAGCATCTCTCGAAGTCTGCCACTGCTTCCTATCCCTTCGTCAATTATTTTAGTAATTTCGGCAATATCGTCAGTACCTGCAAGCGCATTCATCAAAGACTTAAGACCATCGGTCATACCATCAATAGGGGTAGTTTTGCTTAGTGTATTAAAGTATTTAGTAGTCTCGTCATTTACGTTTTTGAGAGCTTCTTCTACAGAGGCGGTTTGCTGCCCTTGTGTTACTATTTCCTGCAGTACTGTTTTAGCAGTTTCTAGGTTAGCTGTATTTACTTTGCTAACTCCTTCTTTTGCTAATAGGCCCTGAAGTTCTTTACTTCCTTTTATTCTCTCATTTAAAAAGTCCACTTGTTCTTGAGCAGAGCCACTTGCTTGTGTAGCTTCCATCTTGTCTAGAACTTGAAGTACTTGAGAGGTTGCATTTCCGAATGCTTTATATCTTTGAGTAACTGAATTAATTATTTTTGAGTTACCTTGTAGAGCTAAGTTTATTTCTCTAAAATTCTTGTCCAACTCTTTTGCGGTTTCCGCAGCGTCTGATACTACTTCTTCTAGTGCTTTTGTCTCTGCAGATTTAAAATAATTAAAAACAGCTTTTATGCCTTCATAGAGCATTGCCATTACAGAAATAGCAATACCCACAGGGCCCAACAATAACGATACTGCTGCTCCTGCTAGTCGGAAAGCTCCAGCGGCTAACATAGCAGCAATTCTTGCATATCCCATAGCTGTAGCCAAAAGAGTTGTTTGTAGTCTTGCGACGCCTACTGCTGTTGAGTACCCTTGTACTGTAACTTTTAATTGCTCTTTAGCTAATTTATAGTTGCCCGAAGCTAAAGCTGCAAACATTGTAGCTTGAGCATCTTGAGTAGTTGCTAAAGTACTCGCAAGCTGAGCCTTTCTAACTTCTGTTACAACTTGTCCAGATACTTTCTTCCGTCTAGCATACTCAGCTTCTCCCTCCGCACCTTGCTTTAGAAGTTTTGCATTACTAACCATTGACATTTCTTGGCCTCTGATTGCGGCGTCAAAATCTTCTGTGGCTTGAGTGCCGTCTGCTAGTTTGGTTGTTAGATTAGTAAGGCTCCCGGAGGATCGATTCATTGAGTCCAAACTTTCAATATTTGACGCCGCAAGCTGCCTTTGGAACCCTGCCGCATCCGCAGCTCCTTCAGCATACTCCGATAAACTTCCTAGAAGTTTACCTGAAATTGTAGAGCCGAATAAAAGAACTGCACCAACAAGTAAGCCAGTATTTTCAAGTAGTAGCGTAAGGAAGGGGATAACTCCAGTGTTTACTATACTTAAAAAAGCTTTAGAAACATCAGCAAAAGCTGCTGCAAGCTTATCAAACGGATTTGCATCTACGTCTGAAATTGCCCCGAACTTTTGAGTTGCTTCATCTAGGGTCGCATTGGCGAACGCCTGACGCTTTTCAAAGCTAGTAAGCTGCTCTACACCTTTACCTAGCTGTTTTGCATATTGATCGTATGCCTCATCTAGTTTTACAAAAATACCTAATTCGTCAAGTAGTTCTGGTTCTAGTTTTGTAACACCGCGAGTAAAGCGTTCTAGAGAATCCTGAGTGTTTCTGCCCAGAGCAATGGAAGCATTTTTTGCAGCTACACCAAACTGTTCTATCATACTAGAGTCTAGCCCGGCACTTGTAATCATTGCCGTAGATCTCATAGCTTCTTCTAAACTGAGTGCGTGTCCTGTAGCTTCCTGTAATCCTTTGGACAATGTTCCCATTGCAAGACCTGATGCAGCTCCCAGAGTTGATAATCCTTGCGTAAGCTGCTCTACCTGGGCAGCTCTACGTAATACTCCGAAAGCAGCTGACAAAGCAAATACGTTTGCAGCAAGAGTTGCGTAGGCAGGTACCAAACCTCCTCCCATTGCTTGCTGCATCTTACTGAATGCTTTTGTGCTATTGGAAGTCGCTCCCGCAACACCTTTTTCGCCTCGCTGGTATCTATTCCGTGAATTTGTAAGTTGATCCGTCGAGTCAGCGGCCTGTTTGGCTTTTTTCGCAACGATAGAAAGATCGCCATTGTCGTCGATCTTTACTCTAATCTTAACTTCGTTTTGGGCCACTTGTTTTTCTCTTTAGCTTATCACGCTCCTTTTTTAATTCATCGGAGGATTTTTTGATAGCTCTTGAGTCAAGAAAGTTTAGTACTTGGACTAAAAGTTCTTGATTATCAACTTCGAATACTTCTGCTAGGTACTTTAGGGTTGAGTAGTCTTTACCCACGTATCCTATATCTGGATAAACTCTATCCCCTAAAACATTAAAAATAGATATTGCATCTAATACTTCTTCTGGAAAATCTTCCCAGCTTGGAGGAATCTCTTCTTCAATAGGCTCCTGTCCAAGCTGTTCCATCATTTCAAAATAACGATCTTTCGTCATTTTGGCTTCTAAATTATTATACAGCTTCCCCAGTCTCTCTAGAAGTGCTTCCATCTCGGTCTGTACGAAAGTTATCGAGATCAAAGACTACCTCATTGAGCCATGTGTCGAATTCAGT
>Ga0213860_10000749_pt1 | contig 13079 bp, 7 predicted proteins | sample PICome_3_FD_160118 | JGI IMG/M metagenome (GOLD analysis project Ga0213860, IMG submission 160118) | Coastal seawater microbial communities near Pivers Island, North Carolina, United States - PICO550 | ecosystem: Environmental > Aquatic > Marine > Coastal | place: USA: North Carolina | collected...
ACACTTACAGATAGTGCAACCATTACACTTACATCTGCCGCTAACCTAAATGATGTTGTACAAATTATTAAGTACACACCACCTAGTGCCGGCAGTGGTGGTGGAGGTGGAACAGTTGATTCTGCCGCTACCCTTGCTCTTATTGATTCCGATTATATTCTACAAAGAGTTGGGCCAATTGCAAGTGGTACTCTTGCAGTTAATAAGTATTTCTTTGATGCCACAGCGTCACAAAGTGTATTTACAGGCGATGATAAATTTGGTAATCTATTATCAATCACACCTGCAAATATTGAGGTATACTTAAATGGTGTCCTTCTTGTTGAAACAACCGACTATACTGCAACAACGTCCTCTGTAACATTACAAGATGCCGCTGATAGTGGTTATTCACTTTCTGTTATTGAAACAATAGGCCGTGTGAATACTCACCAAGCCATGGTTGAAACAGTATTTGAATTTGATGCTGACTCAGGTCAAACCGTATTTACTGGTACTGATAGAGGTGGATTGAAAACACTTAAAATGGATGATGGTATTGTATCTGTCTACATTAACGGTATTCTTATTTCAAATGTAAATGATTACACAACAACCAATACATCACTTACACTTTTGGATGCCGCTGATTCAGGTGACTTTATCACAATCAAGGTTGCAAAAGGAACCGTTGCATCATCCCTGAATACTAAACAATATGTGTTTACAGGTCAAACAGGAACAACACTTACAGGTGGTGGGCTTGGATTTACTGGTAATGTACAGATATTTAAAAATGGTGATCCACTTAAGGAATCAGAATTTGCAATATCAAATGGTGACACAATTACACTTTCAAGTGCCGCTGTTGGTTCTGATGAGTTTATTGTACATACATTTAACGCTCAGGATTGGACTGCAAAAACATATGACTTTATTGCCGATTCTGGTCAAACAATATTTACTGGTGATGACAGACATGGTAATAATCTATACTACCAAGAAACTGGTTTAATTGTTTACCTCAATGGTATTGCTCTGGTTGATTCTGCAGACTATACTGCAACAGATGAACATAAAATTACATTCAATGAACCAGTAGCATTAAATGATGAGGTTAAGGTATTTACATATATACCTGCTGACCTTACATCAATTGCAGCACCACTTGAATTTACACAATATGAATACACTGCAACTGCAAACCAAACAATATTTACTGGTGCAGATAGTAATGGTAATACACTATCATATGATTCAGATGCAGTTTCTGTATATGTTAACGGACTCTTACTCAGATCAGATGATTATGTTTCCAATAATGGTACAAGTATTACATTAAACCTAGCAGCAAATGAGGATGATAACGTAACTATTACCAAATTGGTAGGTAATAATATTGGACTGACACGTAATGAGGTTCAGGCAATTGTTGATGCTAGTGGTAGTGCTGTATCATGGGCAGAAAAAACTGCAAACGCAAGTATTAGTGCAGGTTCAAAAACTATTGTTGATACTGGTAGTTCTGCAATAACACTTACATTACCTGCATCACCTTCATTTGGTGATGAGATAAGAGTTATTGATGGTACTGGTAATGCATCAACAAATAATATTACACTTGATAGAAATGGGTTAAATATTATGGGATCAGGAACAGATTTAGTTATTGATGTTGACAGAGCAGCAGTAGGTCTTGTCTATTACAATGTAGCACAAGGCTGGATATTGATAGAGAATTAATATGGTAACACTTAGCAGTTTAAGAAGATTAAAGGAAACACAGCAAGGTACCAGTGGATTGGATTCTGCTCAGGTATCATCCATTGCAGGTTCTGGTGTTTCGGTATATGAAACATTGGATTCATTACCAAGTACAGGATTAACTGCAGGCGATGAGGCATATGTAAAAGGCAATAGCAGACTTTATGTCTCAAATGGATCAGGCTGGTATAATACAACATTGGTAAACAGAAATCCTAGATGGGATTCTGGTGGAGAACCAGATGCAGAATATGAAATAGCCGATTCAGCCACACCTCTTGTGGTCATAGCCAGGGCAGTCGATAGTGATAATTCAGATATAAACCTGATAAATCAAGCAAGTGTGAGTGATTCAGCTCAATACATGGTGAACATCACAAATGATTCCTCTGTGTTTACTTTTACACCCAAATCAGCAGATAGTATTGGCATTGAAGTGGCTGCTGGTAATCTAACAGATTCCAATGGTGATTTTACATACACATTCAAATGGTCAGATGGTATTAGTTTTATTTCCAAGGCATCAACTATTTCATATAATCCAGGCGCTGCAGCTACATTATATGAATTTACATCTCATACATTTACATCTGGCGCTAGCAGAAGTAGTAGAAATGATAATATTGGACCAACATTGTCACAACTTCAAAGTGCATATAGTTCAGCGCCGTGGGCTAGTGATACCAATTATCTTACAGTACCTGCAGATAACCAGGGTGTCCAAAGATGGACAGTACCTAAAACCGGGAATTATACCTGGGTTGTTCGTGGTGCTGGTGGGAATTCCAACTCCTCTGGTAAAAATAGAGGAGGTCAGGTCACATTTGATGTTGATTTAACTGCAGGTGATATCCTTGACATCATTGTGGGCCAAAAAGGAAAGCTGATTGTTTATGATGGTGGAGGCGGTGGTGGTTCCTATGTTGGCTTTTCAGATGCATCATCCTCTAACTATCAAACTAGAGTACTAGGTGTAGGTGGTGGAGGTGGTGGTGGCCGAGGTCAATCAGGTTATCCAACATCAAGTACTGCCCAAGATGGTGGTGGTTCAAATCCAGGTACTGCCGGTACAGGTGGCTACGGTGGCGGTGGTTCACCCAGTAATGGACCCGGTGGTGGTGGCGCCGGATTATTTGGCACAGGTTCAGCATCATCGGCCTCAGTTTATGTTGCATATAACTTTATTAGGTCTACATTTAGAGGTGTAGGTGGTGAGAGTAATACAAACAGTAATCCTCCTAATGACGGTTATATAGGTATTGGTGGATTTGGTGGTGGTGGTTGTGCGTATGTCAACAACACTGGATCAGATGGTATTTATGTAAGATGTGGTGCTGGTGGCGGATTTAATGGTGGTGGTGCAGGATCATATCACGCAAATACCATCAGTGATGCATATGGTGGCTACGGTAGTTCATATATAGGAACAATTTGTACAAACACCAGTTATGGTGTAGGATCACAAAAAAATACTGATGGTTACGTAACAGTAACATTTAATGGTTAACGGAAAGAAAAATGGGAAGATCTCGAGATATAGCAAAATTTCTTTCTGCAACAGAAGCAGAAAATACGGATAATCTTAATTTGCTCCATACAGGATCAGATGTTGGAGTTGATTCTGCACAGGCACAAAGAATAGGTATACAGACATATTCAACACTTGATTCCTTACCCATGACGGATCTTGAACAAGGTGAGCAAGCATTTATTACAGGCACAAATAGACTTTATATTTCAAATGGTGCTGGTTGGTACAATGTTGGATTGGTAAATGCTACACCTCGGTGGGATTCTGGTGGAGAACCGGATGCAGAATATACCATTGCTGATTCTGCCACACCATTGATTATTACTGCTAGAGCAATTGATAGTGATAACTCGGATAAAAATCTTTTGAATCAAAGTTTTGTTACAGACTCTGCACAATATATGGTTAATATTAGTAACGACTCATCTGTATTTACTTTTACTCCTAAGTCTGCTGATAGTATTGGGATTGAGGTTGGAGCAGGTAACCTGACAGATTCTAATGGTGATTTTGTTTATACTTTTAAATGGTCTGATGGCATTAATTTTGTATCAAAAGCAGTAACCATTGGGTATAGTCCAGCTGGAGGTGGTGCTCCAGCAGAAGGTACATTCTACGGAAATCGTGGAATATACTTTTCTGGATATGCTTCAACTGGCGGAAGCACAGTTATAGATTATTGGGATATGGTTACAGCAAGTAATGCAACCAAATTTGGTGATTTGGATGTTGGTTACAGATATTATGCAGGTGGTGCGGCATCAAGTAATTCCAGAGCACTTTACATGGGTGGTAGTGGTGATGGAACGGACTACAGTGATACTTACGCAGGTTACGGTACAAATAAAATATCATATATTACTTGTGCAACGCCAGCTAATGCATTAGACTTTGGAGATCTTTCTCAACATTCCAGAATTGCAAGTAACGCTGTTGAAGGAGATGGTACATATGCAGTAAGTGCAGGTGGTGGAAGTCTTGCATCAAGTAACCAAGCATCTACCGATTATTCCAGATCACAAATGGAATATGTAACTATTGCTACCACAGGTAACAGTTCTGCTATGGGAAATCTTACATATGCAAGAGAAGACGGTAGTGCATTATCAAATGGTACAAGAATGGTAGTAGGTGGTGGAATGTTCATGGCACACAGTAGTGCAGGGTATTCCAACATGTATGTAACCTATAATGTTATGGACTATTTTGTTGTTGCAAACTTTGGAAGTGCTGGTGATTTTGGAGATCTACTTAGTCACACGACACAACTTGCAGGAGCAGGTACAGGTTCGGGTGATCGTGGATTGTTCATGGGTGGTCTAGACCGTACCCCATATTCAGGTAATAGTTATCCACCAAGTACCTACTCAGATGTAATGCAATACATAACTGTATCAACACCTAGTAATGCCACAGACTTCGGTGATCTAAGAGGTGGCTTTGCAGGAACTCAAGCAAGTGGTGATGCTTATACGCATGGTTGTTGCAATGGAACCAATGCACAGTTTGTTGGTGGTTACACATATAGAAGTGGTAGTGCCGCATACCTTTCAGAAATTCAAGACGTAGTAATGGACACGTTGGGTAACGCCACATTGCATGGAGATTTAACAGTTGCCAGATATGGTGGCGGTGCAACATCAGGTGCTGCAGCATAGGAAATAAAATGAGTCGTTCATTAGACATTGCCAAAATACTTCGGGCAACGGAAATCAATAACCCTAATAACAATCGTCTTTTTAATTCAAGCGAGGAATTAGGAATAGATTCATCTACATATAGAGATTTAGCTCTTAAATATTATACAACACTTGATTCATTACCAACATCCAATTTGGAATTAGGCCAAAGAGCATTTGTAAATGAAAATAGAAGGCTTTACATCTCAAATGGTTCTGGTTGGTATAATGCATTAGCAAATATTAGCGCAACACCCTATTGGGTGACAGAACCGGCGTCATCATATGATATAGTTGATTCGGCTACACCTTTGACAATTACAGCCTTAGCCGCTGATTCGGATAATCCCAATTTTATAAATCAAAGTTTTGCCTCAGATTCAGCTCAATATATGGTGAATATAACCAATGATTCATCCGTGTGGACATTTACACCCAAATCAGCTGATTCGATAGGCATAGAAGTGGCTGCTGGTAACCTAACAGACTCTAACGGAGATTTTGAATATACATTTAAATGGTCAGATGGGACCAGTTCTGTACAAAAAACAAGCACAATATCATATCAACCATCTGCAATATTTAACTGGGGTGGTGATAGAGGTGTTTTATTGTCAGGTAGTATTACGATTTCATCAGCACCAAACGGAACATATCAGCACAGAGTAACATCAGCTGAAACATTTTCAATACCCACAGGTGGATCTGCCACGGCAGGAAGTATTACCTATGGACAGGCTGGTATACCAGCAGTGTCAAATGGACCTATGATTTTACATGGGGGTGGACTTAGCTCAAGTGGATCATCTCCCTATCCTGAAAATTTTCAATACATACAAAGATTTAATCCTATTACAAGAAGTAATGGTGGTAATTTTGGCACAATTGCCAATTGGGGAACGGCAACAAGTGTGTCTGGAAGACAATGTGGTATGGCCTCTGATGGAACAAATGCATTTATTTTAGGTGGTTATTATTTTAATCAAAGCACACAGTCAGGATTTGACACAAGTGGTATTCATATAAAAGCATTTACAACCGCTGGTAATACATCAAGTGTTGCTCAATTAGGATCTGCTAAGAGTCATTCAGGTACTTTTAATAATCATGAAAAAGCCTTTCATAATGGAGAAACTGTGAATATGAAAACATATGCAGTTGCATCATTTTCACATCCATATCCCGGTGGTCAAAGAGTGGATGCCGCATCAAATTTAACATATGCAATTTATTTAACCTCTGAAGGTATACAAAGTAATAATCAGACGTGTGCTAAATATAATATGACTACTGGTGGTTCTGCCGTAACACAGGGAACCTTAGCTTATGGTGGTGGCCAAGGTGGTGGTGGTAATGCAAACAATTCAGATAGAGCAGCATTTAGTGGTGGAAGAAGAATTGTTAGTGGAACTGTTTATAAGGATGGTTCATCACAAATAGAATATTTTACCTTTGATACATTAGGTAACGCAACATATTTAGGTGCAACAGGCGAAAATAGATATAATATGAGTGGTGCAGGTGGTGATGCAGCATGAGTAGTTTTAACAGAAAAATAGCAGGATTAATTGGAACTGGTGGTGATGTAAAATCAACCAGTTTTGCAAACCTACCTTCCGGTGATGCTGCTTATTATACATCACTCGATAGTTTACCCACAACAGGTCTCAGTAAAGGAGATACTGCATTTGTTGAGGAGAATAGAAGGTTATATGTTTCAAATAGTTCTGGTTGGTATAATACAAATTTTATAGTAAGTGCAGCACCACGTTGGGATTCTGGTGGAGAACCAGATGCATCATATTCAATTGCAGACTCTGCAACTCCATTAATTGTTACAGCAAGGGCAGTTGATTCAGATAATGCAAATCTAATAAATCAAAGTTTTGCATCTGACTCAGCACAATACATGGTTACAATATCTAATGATTCTTCTGTTTGGACATTTACACCTAAAACCGTAGATAGTATTGGTGCTTCAGTTTTGGCAGGAGATCTTACAGATTCGAATGGAGATTTTCTTTATACATTTAAATGGTCAGATGGAACTAGTATTATATCAAAGGCAGTAACTATTACGTATAACACTGCGTTAGGAGGGCCAGGTTATTACGGCGATCGTGGATTTATTGCTGGCGGTTATGATGGTTTAACTATACTTGATACAATTGATTACATTAGTATTCCAACACCTAGTGATGCAGCGACATTTGGAACTTTGACTCGATCATTTAGATTTGCATCTGGGTTTAGCAATGGAACAAAATGTTTTTGTGCTTACGGCAATACAGGAACAGCAGCTATTAATGTGTGGGTAGCAGCTACAGCAGGTAATGCTACGACTCACTCTGGATCACAGGTTAGAGGAAGAATTTATGCTGCAGGTATTTCTAATAATACTTATGCATTAGCAGCTGGAGGCTTTGATTATCAATTATCTCCAGTGGCAAAAGTAAGTGATATTGAATATTTTGTAATGCAAACGAATGCTAATGCTTCGACCTTTGGTTCATGTGTAACAAATCAACCTACAAATTTTTATGGATGGAATGATACTACCCGTGGTCTTTTTGTTGGAGGCGGCGTTCCATATTCAAAAGCTATTGATTATGTTACTATCGATACACCTGCAAATGCAAGTGATTGGGGTGACTTAAGATCTGCATTTGTCCAATATGGTTTATCTAGGCATTCGATGAGTGGTGATGAAACATATGCTCTTATTTTTGGTGGGTCGAGTCAATTGTCTAATTGGATTAATAATATAGAAACTCTTACTATACAAACATTAGGATCAGGTTCTGATTTTGGTAATTTAACTCGAAATAAAAGAGCAACAATGGCAACCTCTGATGGGACAACCGCGGTTGTCATGGGTGGAAACTATGATAATGGTAATTCGAATGGCGCGCCATTAAGCGAAATGGATTATGTAACAATACAAACTTCTGGTAATGCAAGTGATTTTGGTGATTTACGTACTACTAATGCACATCAAGGTGCTGCACCATCTGGTCTTTCTTCATAATACAAAGTAAAAAGATTATAAATAGTACCAAATACTTTTAGTTTGGAGACTATTAATGGCAAATCCAGCATCAAGACAAGACCTTATAGATTATGCCAAGCGACGTCTTGGTGATCCAGTCCTAGAAATTAATATTGATGAAGATCAAATGGAGGATCGTGTAGACGAGGCCCTTCAGTATTATCAAGAGTACCATTCAGATGCTACAATTCGTACATATTTAAAACATCAGGTAACAGCGGCTGATGTTACAAATGAGTATATTCCAATTTCATCTGATGTATTAACGGTATCAAGATTATTTCCTATGACATCGTCATTCGGTACCTCATTTAATTTCTTTGATATAAAATACCAAATGATGTTAAATGATATTGCCGACCTCCAAAATTTTGCAGGCGATTTGGCCTATTACGAACAGATGCAGCAATACCTGTCCATACTTGACATGAAACTGAATGGAACCCCCCAGGTCCAGTGGTCACGTCATCAGGACAGGTTGTATATTTTTGGTGATTTTGCGGATAAAGATATTAAGGAAGGTGAATATCTTGTAGCAGAGGTTTATACAATCCTTGATCCGGAAACACATACATCCATATACAATGATATGTGGATCAAAGAATACACAACGGCTCTATTTAAACAACAATGGGGCCAAAATTTAATTAAATTTGAAGGTGTACAACTACCTGGTGGTGTAACCTTTAACGGTAGACAATTATATGATGATGGAACGTCAGAGATAGAAAGGTTAAGAGAAACAATCAGACTTGAGCACGAAATGCCGGCAGATTTCTTTTTAGGATAATATAATGGCCCGTAACCTTTACTTCTCTGAAAAAGTAAGATCAGAAATGGATCTCTATGCCGATTTGGTTATAGAGGCGTTAAAGATATATGGGCAAGATGTATATTATTTGCCACGTAACCTTGTGAATGAAAATATATTATTAGGTGAGGATCCTACATCAGAGTTTCCAACATCACATAAAATTGAAATGTACATTGAAAATGTTGAAGGGTTTGATGGAGAGGGTGATCTCTTTACTCGGTTTGGTGTTGAAATTAGAGATGAGGCCACATTTGTAGTTGCAAGGACAAGATTTGCTGCTCAGGTAAGACGGCCGGATAATGCAATTCAGGTAGATAGACCAGCAGAGGGTGATTTAATATACCTACCTCTTGCAAATAAAATGTTTGAAATACAGCACGTAGAACATGAACAACCATTTTATCAGATAGAAAATTTACCTGTCTATAAAATGCGTTGTACTCTCTTTGAATACACTGGAGAGGATTTTGATACAAGTATTGAAGGTATCCAGGACATTGAAAGAACTGGTACATATCAATACAAAGTTTGTGCGCTTGCACCCAAGAAACCAACTGTTACATTAGTAATGGATCTAGAATATGATGATGATGTATTTGATTCAACCTATGGGCCTACAGGTTCCATTAGTGCAATTAATTTGAACACTGGTGGTAATTACTACACAACCGCGCCAACAATTCGATTTATTGGTGGTGATCCAGATGATAGTGCAGTCGCAACGGCAACGATATCAAATGGCGCTGTTGATAGTATTACACTTGTCAGTGGTGGTAATGGTTATGAAACATTCCCAACAGTACAGTTTGTTGGTGGATCTACCATTGATAGTGCATATAACATTGGTGATACAGTAAAACAAAGTCTACCTGGTGGTGTTACAATCACTGGCGAGATACAGAAAATTGATTTGGATTCAGGTTTGAGTGATACACTTAGATGTTACTACCTAGCTCACGTTGGTGCAGATGATGGTAAATATCATACATTTGTAGACAGTGGGCAATTAATTAATGTTACAACAAGCGCCATCAATGGACTACAATAAGCGGTGTGGCGACAGAGGAAAATTATATTTCGGAAACAGAACAGAATGACACATTTGATAATCTAAGTGATGATTTCTTAGATTTTAGTGAGGATAACCCATTTGGGGATCCACAGTAATGATATAAATATGTCAAAAGGATAAAACAAATGGCAATTGTATATAGAGCAATAAAGGGTAGTAGGTTAACCGTCACAGAGATTGATGGTAACTTTGAAGAACTATCTGATTTAGTTAATACAAAGGTTGATTCAGCAGATGTTCGAGCCCTTGTTGATTCGGCATATGTACAGGCACGTCAGTTAACCTTTGATTTTTTAGATTCAGGTGAGGTCATTGCATTAATTGATTCTGCATATGTCCAAGCCAGACAAGCAGATATTTATAGGGATTCCGGATTTGTTACAAGTATAGTTGATTCGGCTTATGTACAATCACTACAGGTTGATTTACAAAGAGATTCCAGTTTTATTACAAATATAGCTGATTCCGATTATGTTCGTGCAAGGCAAGATTATTCATATTCAGAATTAGTTGGTGCACCGACAACTGTTTCATCCTTTACAAATGATGCAAATTATTTAGATTCCAATACTGCAACAAATCTAGTTGATTCAGCTTATATTCAGGCAAGACAATTAACATTTGATTTTATGGATTCGGCCGAGGTTATTTCATTAATTGATTCTGCATATATCAGAGCTAGACAAATTGGTATAGATACACACACAACCACGGACCTTGCAGAAGGAACAAATTTATACTATACAACTGCTAGGGCAGATAGTGATTTTGATGCCAGATTGGCTACAAAAGACACTAATGATTTAACCGAAGGTACATCAAATTTATATTATACCGATGCCAGGGCACAAGCAGCAATTACTGCTGGTACCGGTGTTACGGTAACTGCTGGTGAAGTATCAATTGGGCAATCAATAGGCACAAATGATAGTCCTAGTTTCCAAGGACTATCGGTTGATAACCTCACTGTACATGGTACACAGACAATTGTAAACACGCAATCGTTAACTGTTACAGATCCTATGATTACACTTGCCCGTAATAATAGAGCAAATATAAATGATATTGGATTTTTTGGAGAATATTCAACCGACGGATCAACCCTCAGACATGCCGGTCTCTTTAGAGACGCATCTGATAATCAATTCCATTTATTTGAAGGTTTAACAGATTCTCCAACAACATATGTGGATACTACTGCGTCTGGTTATCAATTGGCAACACTTAATGTCGGCACAATTAATGCATCAAACATTTTGGATTCAAACCATGTCGAGGATATGATTACAAGTCTTTCCACAGACTCTGCTGCTGTTTTCCTACTTGTTGATTCTGCTTATATTCAGGCAAGGCAAACCACATATGATGTTCCTAATCTATTAAATATTGGTGGTAATAAAATTGATCTAGATTACGATGAGGTAACAGGAAGATCAAATAATATTTCCATATCATCACTACAATCTGCATATATTTTCCTTGACAACAATAATAGTGAGACAGGAAATTATTTTGGTATCTACAATGATTTAGATCCTATAACAGATGCAGTTACTGAAAATGATGCGATATTTAAGGTTGATGAAAATGGTGCTGTTTTTAGTAATACGGTTTACATTGATCAAACACAAGGCACTGCAAAAACGCTAATTCAATCAACAATGGGATCAAATGATCTCTTTAGGATTATGACTGATGATGGTGGTGTTGATGCAGGATATGCAGAAATTGCTACTGCAGATAATGGTACAGAACCAATTTATGTAAGACAATACTCTGGTAATTTTTCCTCAGTAACAAGAACACTTACACTATTAGATGGTAGTGGTAATACCACAATGCCAGGCTCGCTCAGAACATATGGTAATATCCTACCCGGCGCTGACAGCACATATGACCTAGGTAGTTCCACTGAAAAGTGGCGAGACTTATATCTATCAGGTAATACAATTTACCTGGGTGGTGAAAAAATATCTGCAGATAATAGCACATTAAAAGTAAATGGTAGATCATTATTTAATTATTCATCTCCATCTGATGCTTTGATTGAAATTAATGACAAGTATGTTGAAACTTCTGCAGAACTTACAGAGGCACAAGCGCCAACAGATCCAGAGGTTGTATTTAATACTTGGAATAGGTTTTCCCATCAAACGACATCTCAACCACTTGCAAATCAAGCAGATTTAGATGCATGGTCATATAATTCAGCAACAAGCTCTGTTGAAAATTCTAGGAATACTTCCTCGGCCACAGGATTTTATTCAACAAGAAAACATGAAGATTATACACATACAGCAACACTAAAATCAAATGGTAGTGATGATGACATTTTGGGTGTTGTTATTGGATATGTTATAGAAGATGGAAAACATTATACATTAAGTGCTGTTAGACAAACACACGGTAATGTTGTTGCAAATGGGTTGATGTGGGGTCTTGTTTATAATTTGGCTCAGTCAGGTCATACAGATACAACTCGTAATCAGGCACTATTATCAAATGGTACAAACTTAGGAACAGCTGGTAATGGATCTTCGTCTGATTGGAATGCTTTTACAAACGGAACAAAAGTTTATGTCCGTAAAACTGGTTCAACACTTTCAATTAAAACATCAGAGTTCAATAGTACAACAATTGATGATGATACAGAAATTACCTTTGATCTGTCATCTGATTCTAGAACTCAAAGATTTGCAGGTGCAGTGCCATATGGTTATATTGCGCAGTCACAAGGACCTGCTTCATTCTCTAACCTTGATTTTACACCTGATGTACCCGAATCAATTATTCATTTCAAGGATAATGGTTCAACAACTTTCTATGAATATAATAGTGGTACTTCTAGTTGGGATGTGGACACATCCTCTACCCTAGGAGAAAAGAAAGGTAAATTTTATCACAATGATAAAACCGGTAGAACATTCTTTAATGATGGGGATAATGTTGTACCAATAGGCACTGTAAGACAATTTAATGATGTAATTTATCAAGTACCTCAGGCGGCCGCGCCAACAGCCACAACAATTGGTGCACTAGGTTTAAAACCTGGTATGTTTGCAGTTGCAGACGGTACTAATTGGGATCCTGCAAGTAAAGGTGGAAGCGTACCATATCCAGTATTCTGGGATGGCTCAACATGGAATGCGTTATACTAAATGTTCGGAACATATTTTTACCATGAAAAGATA
>Ga0213860_10000750_pt1 | contig 13075 bp, 13 predicted proteins | sample PICome_3_FD_160118 | JGI IMG/M metagenome (GOLD analysis project Ga0213860, IMG submission 160118) | Coastal seawater microbial communities near Pivers Island, North Carolina, United States - PICO550 | ecosystem: Environmental > Aquatic > Marine > Coastal | place: USA: North Carolina...
CTGCACCCACTGTTGCCATCTCTACAGCACCGACAGGCGGTGTTAATGCCACTGCAGTAGCGATTACTACTAGCATTGGTGGTGTTAAGTCTATCAAGGAGATTCTGCTTACTAACGCCGGTTCTGGGTACGTTACACCGCCATTAGTAACTATCTTAAACACAGGAACTGGTGGTGTTGGAGCAGCGGCAACAGCACTGATTGAGACCACAGGTAAAGGTGTTATTAACTTTACTGTAGTTGATGAAGGTGTTGGATATTCTAACTCCAGTCCACCATTAGTTACGATTTCCGAACCCACCGGAAGTGGCACTACTGCAGTTACAAATGCACAGGCAGTTATATTTGATAATAAGGTATCTTCTATTAGAGTTAGAGATGCTGGTATTGGACATACTGTGGCACCTACAGTCACCATTGGAAATCCATCCATCATCACTGGTATTGGCACATATCAATTCAATGAAATCGTCAGAGGCGTTACTTCTGGCACAGAGGCAAGAGTTAAGTCTTGGGATTCTGATACTAAGGTTCTCAAGATTTCTATGGTGGGAATCGGAACAACCGTATCTGGATTCATACCTGGAGAGGAAGTAAGATCTACCGAATCTTTGGCGTTTATTACTAACGTTTCGTTTGGTGCAACCATCGGCATTCAAACAAACATTATCTCTGGCATAAGCACTGCTGGTATTTCTATCGCTGATGATATTGCAGATTCTGTAAATGTAATTGGTGCTGGCATAACCGTTAGTGCAATTGGTGCAGGTCAGATTACCTTAAGTCAGAGCACTATTAACCTTACTCCCATCACACAGACTGTCTCTATCGGAACCACTACATTTACCACATACAGTGTTTCTACTTATGATGACCGTGATATATACGATGAGTATAGTGAAAATGATGAGTTTGAAGTTGAAGCAGACGACATCATTGATTTTTCACAATCTAATCCCTTTGGTACTTACTAATGTTAGGAACTTATTTTTATCACGAGATATTAAGAAAAACAGTAATTTCATTCGGAACACTGTTTAATGATATCCATGTGCGTCATGAAGGTGCCAGTGGTTCTAGCATTAGTGATATGAAGGTTGCTCTTGCTTATGGACCAGTTCAGAAGTTCTTAGCAAGATTAGAGCAGCAGGCGGATCTCAATAAAGCAACTCAAATGAGTTTGCCTAGAATGTCGTTTGAGATGAACACAATACAATATGATGCATCCAGAAAATCTGGTATTACTCAAACATTCAAAGCATCTGATGGAACAAACTTAAGAAAGGTATTCATGCCTGTTCCATATAATATTGGTTTTGAACTTAATATCATGACCAAGTTAAATGATGATGCACTTCAGATTGTAGAGCAGATATTACCTTTCTTCCAACCATCTTTTAATTTAAGTGTTGATTTAGTAAGTGTTATTGGAGAGAAAAGAGATATTAGCGTAGTTCTTGATAGTATCTCATTCCAAGATGATTATGAGGGAGACTTCTCTACACGAAGGGCTTTGATTTACACCTTACAGTTTACCGCTAAAACTTATCTCTTCGGTCCCGTTGCCGATACTCCTGAAGGTCTCATCAAGAAAGTTCAGGTTGATTATCATACAACCACTGATAGAGAACTTGCAAGAAGACAGGTTAGATATGCGGTTACTCCTAAGGCATTAAAAGACTATAATGATGATAATGTATGCGTATTAAACGCCAATATCACTAAGACTAAAACTAGACTCACAATTAATGATAGTTCTAATTTAGCGGTCGATGATCGAATCATTATCGACAGTGAAATTATGCGAATTGATGAGATTATAGATGCACAAACTATCGCAGTTAAGAGAGGTATAGATAATACTGTAGCAGCACCACACATTGCTGGATTAAATGTAGATAAACTAACTGCTGCCGATGATGCTCTCGTCGATGTAGATGATAGTTTCGGATTTAATGAAGTTAAAACTGAATTCTTTGACTCTACAACATTCAATCCTGCATCTAGAACTGATTCATAATAGTCATGAACACTAACTTTGATAAAATTGACGAAGCACTCAATATTGAGAGTAGTATTGTTGAGTCTAAACCAATAAAACCTGTCCCACCAAAAGTGGAGAAGGATGATGTAAAAAAAGATTATGAATATACTAGAGCAAACTTATATTCTTTAATTGAAAAGGGACAAGAAGCAATCAATGGTATCATGGAACTTGCAGGAGAAAGTGCAAGTCCTAGAGCATATGAAGTTGCTGGTCAGTTAATTAAGAGTGTTGCTGATACAACAGACAAATTGGCAGATTTGCAGAAGAAGGTAAAAGATTTAGAAGAAGATAAACCAAAAACTCAGAATAATGTTACTAACAACGCATTATTTGTAGGATCTACGTCAGATCTCTCAAAAATGCTGAAACAAGGTTTTCTAAATAATAATACGCAAGATACCACAGAAAACTGATCATGGGTTGGTCTGACAAATATAAAAAGTCAATTGACTGCAACAACCCTAAAGGTTTTTCTCAGCGTGCTCATTGTCAAGGACGTAAAAAGAAGATGAACGAAGAGAAGGGAAATGGCAGGTGCAAACCTGGTCATTACTATTGCTACACCAATAAAGAATGCAGACCTATTCCTGCAGGATTTATGGTGGACCCTCAAGGTATGCTCCGTAAAGAAAACGGACACACTGTTGATGAAGGAACTCTTCATAAGTGGTTCAAAGGTTCTAAATCTAAAGATGGTAAAGGTGGTTGGGTTAACGTTGTAACTGGTGGTACTTGTGCTAGTGATGAACCCGGTGAGGGAACACCCAAATGTGTTTCTTCTGCAAAGAGGGCAAGTATGAGTAAGTCGGAAAGACTATCTGCTGCTCGTCGTAAAAAGAAAGCAGATCCTGGTCAACAACAAAAAACTGGTGCTGCAAAACCAACCTATGTCGCTACTGACAAAAAGAAAAAGGTGAGTGAAGCGGTAATGCGAGATAAGCAGGGTCTTGATAAGTTTGATAGATCTAAGCGTATGATTCGTCACATGCAAGATAAGTATGGTCCTGCTAAGTCTGGATTTGGTCCCGATTCTAAGTTTAGAACTGGAAAGGACCATAGTGTTGCTAATGAGAAAAAAATGAAAAAGAAGGTAAACGAGTCCTCCGAAACAATGCAGGCAAAAGTTGCCAAGTTGAGAGAAAGGCAGCGTGCCAAACTTGATGCCGCTAAGAGAGCAGGTGAATCATCCAGAGCACAAATTGCAAAGCAACAACAAAAAGCAGCAGAAAAAGAAACCATGAAACAAGAAATTAAAAGAGAACTTACCACAGAAGGAAAAGATAGAAAAGGTAAGGGTAGTGGTACTAAAGATGCTTGCTACCATAAGGTAAAGTCTCGCTATTCTGTTTGGCCTTCTGCATATGCATCTGGAGCACTTGTTAAGTGTCGTAAAGTTGGTGCTGCTAACTGGGGTAATAGCACAAAGAAAGAGGATTATGATTTCTCAAACTGGAGAGATGAATTCAAAGCACTTGAAATTGAAACTGTCGATTTAATTAAACCAGAACCTCTTCTTAGTGAAAAGAAAGGTTGCTCCCATACTCACAAAGGTGAAGAGTGCCCCATTCACGGCAAAAAAGAATGTCCATCAACTGAGATTGAAGAAGGTAAGTATTCCTCTGGTTCAGTCACTTATGTAAAGGGCACTGCACCAGTTAGAGACCCTCAGACTGGAGAATCTTACCCCAAAGAGACTTATAAGAAAAAGGCAAAGATTCAGAAAGAAGAAATGACACCTAAAGAAAAAGGTGATTCAGAACGTGCTAGAAGTAGTTCAACTCTGGATATGGATAGAAAAACTAAAGATGCGTATCATAAAGCAAGAAGCACAATGATTGCTGCAAAGCAATTGAAAAGAGACGCTGAAGAATTGAAGAGAGAAGAAGTCGAAATTATCGATGAAGCAGGCAAGAAGTGTTGGAAAGGGTATAAGAAAGCAGGAACTCAAAAACTGTTTGGTAAAACTTATAACCGTTGTGTCAAAGCGCACTTCTCTGATTGGAGGGCAGATCTTGAACTTCAGGAGGGTGCAGCATGGACAAAAAAGTCGGGGAAAAATGAAAAAGGTGGACTCAACGAAAAAGGAAGAAAAAGCTATGAACGTGAGAATCCAGGAAGCGATCTTAAGAGACCTTCAAAGAAAGTTGGGAACAAGCGTAGAGCGTCTTTTTGCGCGAGAATGAAAGGTATGAAGAAAAAACTTACCTCAAAGAAAACAGCAAACGATCCTGATAGCAGAATCAATAAGTCCCTTAGAGCGTGGAACTGCTGATATGCAAGTAATTAAAGTTTTAGGAGAATCAACTCTAGTTAATGCTGGTTCTGGATCGTCAGTTCCAGGATCAGTTGCTGGTGGTCTTGGATCAGCATTAGGTGCAGAATATGTAATGATTCAGCACAGCCATTCATCAGATCGTTTAGTTGAAATAAGAACTGGTGCTGGAGTTACATATGGAAGTATACATATGGCAGGAAAAGATCCGATCATTATTCACAAAAAAAGAACGGATTTAATTTATTCAAGTGCATCAGATGTATATGCAACATCGGTAGTTTATCAGGGATAATTTAATTTTATTATGAGTGAAGTATATCTTGGTAATCCTAATCTAAAAAAAGCAAATACACAAATTGAATTTACCCAAGAGAACATCTTAGAGTTCTTGAAGTGTAAAGACGATCCTGTGTATTTTGCGAGAAAATATATCAAAATTGTTTCTTTGGACTCTGGTCTTGTGCCATTTAATATGTACAAGTTTCAGGAGAAGTTAATTAGAAACTTCCATGAAAACAGATTTAACATCTGTAAGATGCCTCGTCAGACAGGTAAATCTACTACATGTGTTTCTTATCTGTTACATTATGCAGTGTTCAATGATAATGTCAATATAGCTATACTAGCGAACAAAGCGTCTACGGCGCAGGATCTTCTGGGTAGGTTACAACTTGCCTACGAAAACTTGCCATCCTGGATGCAACAAGGTATCATATCATGGAACAAGCGATCGTTAGAACTTGAAAATGGGTCCAAAATTTCAGCTAACTCTACTTCGTCATCTGCTGTCAGAGGCGGATCCTATAATGTCATCTTTCTTGACGAGTTCGCCTTCATCCCGAATCACATTGCTGATGACTTCTTTGCCTCTGTTTATCCTACTATTTCTTCTGGACAAAGCACAAAGGTAATCATCGTATCTACGCCACGCGGTATGAATCATTTCTACCGAATGTGGCATGATTCGGAGAAAGGAAAGAACGAATATATTCCCACCGATGTTCATTGGTCTGAAGTTCCTGGTAGAGATGAAGCATGGAAAGAGCAGACTATTGCTAATACATCAGAACAACAGTTCAAAGTTGAATTTGAATGTGAATTTTTAGGATCGGTAAACACCCTTATCAATCCTGCTAAATTAAGAACTTTAGTATATGAAGATCCACTCAAACGAAACGCTGGATTAGATGTTTACGAAGAACCCAAAGAAAATCATAACTACCTCGTTACTGTTGATGTTGCTCGTGGTTTGGGCAACGATTATTCTGCATTTATCGTGTTTGATATTACAGAGTTTCCTTATAAGGTAGTTGCAAAGTATAGAAACAACGAAATAAAACCAATGATGTTCCCAAGCATCATCAATGATGTTGGAAAAGGGTATAATAATGCTTGGATTTTAGTAGAAGTAAACGATATTGGAGATCAAGTAGCAAACATCCTTCATTATGACTTAGAGTATGACAATATTTTGATGGCATCCCAAAGAGGACGTGCTGGTCAAGTTGTCGGATCTGGTTTTAGTGGAAAGAAATCTCAACTTGGTGTTAGAACAACTGCTGCTGTTAAAAAACTAGGTTGCTCCAATCTTAAAACTCTTCTTGAAGATGATAAGTTATTGGTTCATGACTATGAAGTCATTTCAGAGCTAACAACTTTTGCACAAAAACATAATTCATTTGAAGCAGAAGATGGATGTAATGATGACCTGGCAATGTGCCTTGTATTATTTTCATGGTTAGTTGCACAAGACTACTTCAAGGAAATGACGGACAATGATGTTCGTAAAAGAATCTATGAAGAGCAGAAAAATCAGATTGAACAAGATATGGCACCATTCGGATTTATTTCTGATGGTTTCGATCAACCTTCATTCGTAGATAGTGATGGTGACAGATGGCACGTTGATGAATATGGCGATCGTTCCTACATGTGGGATTACATGTAATGGATACCAAAAGTAAAGTTATAGATCTAATACGAATTGTTATTTGCTTTCAGTTAGTAATTGTTGGAGCAACTATTATAGGTTGTTTTTTGCCTGGTAAGAAATGTGACTCTGAGGTAAAGCAACATATTGCTAATATGATGACTGTCATAACTACTTCTACATTTGCATTATATGCAGCAGAAAAATAATGGACTTTGATGATCAACTAGAACTTGAGCATCTTCTTTTTTATGAAAGGAAGTGTAGAGTCTGTGGTCAGAAGAAAGATTTGATGGATGGATTTTACTTGACCAGAAAGGGCAGGGGGACTTTACCTTCTGCCTATTCTTATGAGTGTAAAGAATGCACTAAGAAAAGAGTCATAGAAAATAGAAAGAAAAAAGACGAGAAGGTTTCGTGGGAATACCCAGACTGGTAGTTCACGCACTGTTTCCCCACTGAAAATACCCTTTTCAATAAATAATTTCAGATAATTCTGGACAAAGGAGAACGAAACAGATGCCTCTAAATTTAGCATCTCCCGGAATTCTGGTAAGAGAAGTTGACTTAACCATTGGTAGAGTTGATACGGCAACAGATAAGAATGCTGCTATCGTCGCTCCTTTTGCCAAAGGACCCGTAGGCGACCCAACTCTTATTGAGGATGAGCAGGGACTTCTCGATAATTTCGGGCAACCATATTCCGCAGACAACCATTATGAAAATTGGTTAGTTGCTTCATCATATCTTGCATATGGTGGTGTTCTTAGTGTTGTAAGAGCAGACGGCACCAATCTTCAAAACGGTGTTGCTGGAACAATCAGCACAATCAAGATCAAGAGTCTTGACGATTACAACAACAAGGGATACGACGAAAGCACCATTACTGGTGTAACCGCCGTTGCAAGAAATCCCGGATCCTGGTCAAACGGTATCAAAGTTGCAATCGTTGATGGTAAGGCAGACCAAAACCTGGTTGTTGGTGTTTCTACACTGACAGTTGGTATGGGTGTTACCCAAGCAGTTCCTTCAAACACAGTTCTTCCTGGAGCAGGAACAACTACTGTTCTTGACGGATACTTTAAAGGAATCATTACCGAAGTTAACACTTCAACAATTGGTGTTAAGTTCGTATCACACGTCAGTGCAGCAGGAATTGAAACTTCCAAAGACTATCAACCTGGTGGTGTCTATCAGTTTAACAATGCTGGACTTCTTTCTTACGAAGTTAGCGCAAATGCTGGTGGTGGTAGCACAACTACCGTTACTTCAACCGCTGACTGGTTCGATGCACAGCAAATCAATCTGAGCAACTCCACGATTCAGTGGAACAACATCGCAGATCGTCCTGGAACTTCATCCTACGCTGCTGCTAGAAGTTCTAGATTTGATGAAGTTCACGTTGTTGTAATTGACGACAAAGGAACTATCACCGGAAATGCAGGTACGGTTCTTGAAAAGCACCTGAATCTTTCCAAAGCAAAAGATGCTGAGTTCTCTGCTGGAGCACCTTCTTACTGGAGAAAGTTCCTTGCAAACAACTCTACTAACATCTTTGGTGGTGGAGCACCCGCTGGTATTACTACAACTTCATTCAACTCTGGTGGATTCACCAGGTTTGCTGATGGTGGATGGGATCAGGATGCACAAGGAATCAGCTTCTCTGGAACTGGTGCAAACACTCTCACCTTAGCAAATGGTGAAAACTATGACGGTGGAACAGACATTACTGCTTCTGGCGCACTGACCGCTGGTCTTGGAGAACTGGTTGCAGGTTACGATCTCTTCGAAAATACTGATGAGTTCGATATCGACTTCCTGTTGATGGGATCCGGTAACTACTCTCAGTCAGAGACACAGGCACTTGCTAACAAGTTGATTGCTGTCGCTGGAATCAGAAAAGACGCTGTTGCATTCATCTCACCTAACAGAGGTGCATTCTTAGGTGGATCTGGAGATACAACCGTTCTTAAGTCTGCTGCTGACATGACGGATAACGTCATTGCATTCCAGGCACCCCTGACATCTTCTTCATATGCTGTAGTCGATAGCGGTTACAAGTATATGTTCGATAGATTCGCAGATACTTTCCGCTATGTTCCCCTTAACGGAGACATTGCTGGAACTTGTGCAAGAAATGACATCAACAACTTCCCCTGGTTCTCACCTGCTGGAACTGCAAGAGGTGCAATCCTCAATGCTGTCAAACTTGCATACAACCCCTCTCAAACACAGAGAGACAGACTCTACTCAAACAGAGTTAACCCTGTAATCTTCTCTCCCGGAGCAGGAATCATCCTCTTTGGTGACAAGACTGCATTTGGTAAGGCATCTGCATTCGATCGTATCAACGTTCGTAGACTGTTCATCTTCCTTGAAGATGCAATCTCCGCTGCTGCGAAAGATCAACTCTTCGAATTCAACGATGAAATCACGAGAACTAACTTCGTGAACATTGTTGAACCTTTCCTCCGCGATGTTCAATCGAAGAGAGGTATCACTGACTTCAGAGTTGTTTGTGACGAAACAAATAACACTGCTGCCATTATAGATAATAATGAGTTCATTGCAGACATCTTTATTAAACCTGCAAGATCAATCAACTTTATTGGTCTTACCTTCGTTGCCACCAGAACTGGTGTTTCGTTCGATGAAGTCATCGGCACTGTTTAATCTCGTCTCATAAAGGAATAAAGAACAATGGCAACCCAATTTAATAGACCGCCACTAAGAACAATCACCAGCTTTAAGAGCAAGATGGCAGGTGGCGGTGCTCGCCCCAATCTGTTTGAGGTAGAACTCGTCTTCCCCGATCCTTTGACAATCGAAAACGATGTCAAGGAGAAGTCAAGATTCCTGTGTAAAGCAGCACAGCTTCCTGCTTCAAACATCACCCCAATCGAAGTAAACTTCAGAGGTAGAATTCTGAAGATCGCTGGTGATAGAACCTTCGATACCTGGACAATCACCGTTATCAACGATGTTGACTTCTCCATTCGCTCTGCGTTTGAGAAGTGGATGAACTTCATCAACAACATGGAAGATGCAACTGGAGCACAAGATCCTGCTGCATATCAACCTGATGCTTATGTCCACCAACTTGACCGTGATGGATCTACTCTGAGAACTTACAAGTTCCACGATGTATTCCCCACTCAAATTAGTGCAATTGATCTCTCTTATGAGACAACCGACTCTGTTGAAGAGTTCACTGTTGAATTCCAAGTTCAGTGGTGGGAAGCTCTCAAGGGAGTAGGCGCTAATGCAGGCGGTGAAGACATCAACTAAATAGAAGAAGGAAAAGACTAATTTAACTTATTATGGCCAAACTTTTTGGTTTTTCAATTGATGATTCAGATAATAAACCAGACTCGGTAGTCTCCCCCGTTCCTCCTAATAATGAGGACGGGGCAGATTATTTTATTCAGTCTGGTTTTTATGGTCAATACGTAGATATTGAAGGTGTTTATAGAACTGAGTACGACTTAATTAGAAGATATCGTGAGATGGCACTTCACCCTGAGTGTGATGGTGCTATTGAAGATGTTGTCAATGAGGCGATTGTTAGCGACCTCTATGATTCTCCTATTGAAATTGAATTATCAAATGTTAATGCTAGTGATAGCATTAAAAGTAAGATTAGATCAGAATTTAGACATATTAAAGAAATGATGGACTTCGATAAGAAGTCTCATGAAATTTTTAGAAATTGGTATATTGACGGAAGACTTTATTATATGAAGGTCATTGATGTCAAGAGACCTCAGGATGGGATTCAAGAGATCAGATATATTGATCCCATGAAGATGAAGTATGTTCGTCAAGAGAGAAAGGATAATAAAACTAGTATTGCTGGGATAACTGTACAAGATAATAAAAATCAAGAAAAGCAAGATTATCCTGAAATCGAAGAGTATTACATCTATACACCAAAACCTCAGTATCCTACTGGCGTATATTCTGGTAATAGCGCAAGCAAGCAAAAGTCTGTAAAAATCGCCAAAGACTCTATCACATATGTGACCTCTGGTCTATTTGATAGGAACAAGGGTACTTGCCTTTCCTATATGCACAAGGCAATCAAAGCACTCAATCAACTTAGAATGATTGAGGATTCTTTGGTTATCTACAGATTATCCAGAGCACCCGAACGTCGTATCTTCTACATTGACGTTGGTAATCTTCCTAAAGTAAAAGCAGAGCAATACCTCAAAGAGGTTATGTCTCGCTATAGAAATAAACTGGTTTACGACGCATCTACTGGTGAAGTTCGTGATGACCGCAAGTTTATGTCTATGATGGAGGACTTCTGGTTACCTCGTAGAGAAGGTGGTCGCGGAACTGAGATCACTACCCTGCCTGGCGGTCAGAATCTGGGAGAACTCTCCGATATTGAATATTTCCAGAAGAAACTCTACAGAGCACTTGGTGTTCCCGAATCTAGAATCGCTGCTGATGGTGGTTTTAATTTGGGAAGATCATCAGAGATCCTTCGTGACGAATTAAAATTCGCCAAATTCGTTGGTCGTTTGAGAAAAAGATTCGCAAATCTCTTCAATGATATGTTGAGAACGCAATTGATTCTCAAGAACATTATCACTCCTGAAGATTGGGAGATTCTTTCCGATCACATTCAGTACGACTTCTTATATGATAATCAGTTTGCCGAACTAAAAGAGACCGAACTTCTTAATGAAAGATTGGGTCTTGCAGCAACAATGGAACCCTATCTTGGTAAGTATTATTCTGTTGAATATCTTCGTAAGAGAGTTCTGCGTCAGACTGATGTTGAAATTGAGGAGATTGATGAGCAAATTGATCAAGAAATTAAAGACGGAATCTTACCCGATCCCAGTGCAGTAGATCCTGTTACTGGAGAACCTTTACCTGGAGAAGGTGATGAAATGGGTATGATGGGCGACGTTCCACAAGAACCAGACCTAGAAATGGACGCTGCTTCGGTTGAAGCAGATGCCAAAGCGGCAGAGATATAAATAGAAAATATACATTATACCTATTTTATGGATAATATTATCGACTTAATCGCCCAAGACGCGGCGGCTGCGAAAGTTTCTGATGAAATCAAGGACATTCTGTACGGTAAAGCGGCAGAAAAAATTGATCAATTTCGTCCTAACGTAGCAAAGTCTATGTTTGACCAATCAGAATCTGAAGAAGAGGAAGTTGAAACTGAAGTTGATCAAGAGCCCCAAGAGGATCAAGAATAATGTCACGAACTTTATGTAAGGGTGCAGAAGCAGCACTCCCTACAACAACTGGAACAGCAACAAGTTTCACTGAGGCAACTGTTGTTCGTTTAACAAATACAGCAACTTCTGCTGATCACCTTGTCACTGTTGTAGAGACAAGAAGCGGTGATGTTGTAGGTTCTTTCACCATGTTGAGAGGAACAACTGAGTTCCTAGAAAAAAACCCAACACAATGCGTATTTGCTGCAAATGCTGCTGTCAAGGGTGCAAAAGTAGGATTTACTGGCTAAACAAATGAAACTTATCACAGAAGAAGTATCTCAGGTAAAATTCATCGTCGAAGGCAAAGGAAATGCCAAGAAGATGTTTATTGAGGGTGTTTTCTTACAAGGCGATATCAAAAATCGCAATGGAAGAATGTATCCTGTTGCCACTCTTTCCAAGGAAGTAAATCGTTATAACGAAGCTTTCGTAAATAAGGGTCGTGCTCTGGGTGAACTGGGACATCCCGATGGTCCTACCGTAAACCTTGACCGCGTTTCTCATAAAATCGTCTCCCTTGAGCAAAAGGGAAACAACTTTATGGGTAAGGCACAACTCCTCGACACACCAATGGGTAAGATTGCAAAATCTCTCATCGGTGAAGGAGTAACTCTGGGAGTTTCTTCTCGTGGTGTTGGTTCATTGAGAGAAGATCAAGGATGTAAAGTTGTCGGTGAAGACTTCATGTTGGCAACTGCTGCAGACATCGTTGCTGATCCTTCTGCACCTGATGCATTTGTCTCAGGAATTATGGAAGGAAAAGAGTGGGTATGGGAAGGAGGAATCCTCCGCGAACAACTCGCAGAAAAGACTGAGAAGAGAATTAACACCCTCGTCCAGCAAAAAGCACTTGAGGAGCATAAGTTGTCGTTATTCAACGATTTCTTAGCAAATCTCTAATAATATAAATAAATACAGATTAATACTTAATCACATATTCAAATGTCCGTTGGTAGCAATTTACAAGAAATGGAAAACGTAGTAACCAAAGGGGCGAAGCCTGCAGACGCAATGGATACTTCCGTTGCCGGATCTGTGGAGGATCTTGGAGGTCCTACCCCCGAAAACTATCGCTCAGACGACGATAGTGCTAAGCTGAAAACACCTGGTGCAACCCTTAAGCAAGTTAAGGATGTTGTAACCAAAGGTGCAAAACCTGCCGATCCTGCTCCAGCGGGTGTTAAGGAAGAAGAAGAACTCGATTCCGAAGCAGTCATCGAAGAAGAAGAGACCGTAACCGACGAGGTTGTTTCCGAAGAGGAGACCACCGAAGAGGAGGTTGTTTCTGAAGAGGAGACTACTGAAGAAGAGGTTATCGCTGAGCAAGAGTTTAGCGTCGAAGAAGACGTTAATGCACTTTTCGAAGGCGAAGAACTTTCCGAAGAATTCCAAGAGAAGGCACGCACCATCTTCGAAGCAGCAATCAAATCTAAGATTGTTGAAATCGAAGAGTCCATTAAGTCCGCTTATGAAGAGCAACTCGTTGAAGAAGTTGCAACTATTAAGTCGGAACTTCAAGAGCGTGTTGACTCTTATCTTGAATATGTTGCTGACGAGTGGGTCTCTGAGAA
>Ga0213860_10000752_pt1 | contig 13058 bp, 12 predicted proteins | sample PICome_3_FD_160118 | JGI IMG/M metagenome (GOLD analysis project Ga0213860, IMG submission 160118) | Coastal seawater microbial communities near Pivers Island, North Carolina, United States - PICO550 | ecosystem: Environmental > Aquatic > Marine > Coastal | place: USA: North Carolina...
CAATTTGAATATTAGTGATCTTGATGATTGGAAATCTTATGATGAAGTATTTTTTAAATCTCTTAATAGTACATTAGAAAAATATAGGACTTTTCTCCCAAAAGAATTTTATGAAAGAATGAGTTTTATAGGGAGTGATACTGGATATCAAATACAAAGAACTCAACCTGGTGATTTTTATGCATGGCATCATGATCATGTAGAAACAAGATTGATTACATTTATTTGGTATTTGAATGATGTTAAAGATGGTGGATATACTGAGTTTATAAATGGAACTAGAATTCAACCAGAAGTAGGAAAGTTAATTATATTTCCCGCTACTTGGGATTTTCTTCATCGTGGAGTTTCACCCAAAACTGAGACCAAGTATCTCTGTACTGGATGGATATATGCAAAAGAGGGTTGACACCCCTGCCCCGATGCCCTATAATACTAAGGTAATCAAGGGAACACACCCCATGCAACGCACCGAAGAGTTTCTTGAGAGTATTGTGATTGATATCTGCTCTCGTTCTTTTCTCCTCATGAGTGATCAAGGTGATGAGAAAATGGTAAAATGTGAAACTGTTGATGAATTTATGAATGTTCTGGACTATGTAACTTGTAATTTGGAAGACGATCAGATTGAGTATGCTGACCTTGCTGTTTCATGATAAATAAATCAACTATGAAATATTGATGGAAGTTTTTACATTACAAGAATGGGAAGAAAATTTTGATGCATTATTCAAAAGAGTTGAAGAAGGGGAGACAATAGGTGTCATGAGAGAGGATGGAAAAGCAGCAGTCTTTATGCCTGCTGATGAGGCAGAGTTTCTGCGAATACACACAACGGACAACAACGACGCTGATTGATGTATTCGGGACTATCGCATATTGGTTAATGCCCACTGCTTATAACGGTGTGAACTGGGTTCAATTCCCAGTAGTCCTATTGCTCCCTTAGCAATCTGGTGAATGCACCGAACTCATAATTCGGCTGAGGTGAGTTCGATCCTCACAGGGAGCACCAGGGTGATTGGCGCAGTGGTAGCGCAGTTGCTTTACACGCAATTGGTCACTGGTTCGAATCCAGTATCACCCACCTTGCGAGTATGGTGGAATCGGTAGACACACCAGACTTAAAATCTGTTGACCATCACGGTCGTGGGAGTTCAAGTCTCCCTACTCGCACTATATAAAGAAAAAGGAGATGTCTATGTCTCAGAAATACAAAGTTAGTACTGCCTTTTGCTGGTATAACGAGGCAAGTATAATTGTGAAAATGTATTTCATAAATGAGATACCATTTACTTTTGATGAAATGCCGGATGGGCATCTCTATGATCAAGATTTAATCAAAGAAGCAGATAAGAATCAATCATTTGAAGCAGAAGATCTTTATAGAAATTCCAACTACTTAATCGAAGAAGAAGCACATCCATGCTTTTTTATGATGGATATTGAAAATCCACAAGATCTACCTGATGAAGCACATGTTTCATATGACGAGGAGGATTTGCTCGGATAAATAAAACATAGAAATAGTATAGAAGCAGAAATACAATGCCTCTGAATAAGTTAGATTCTATCATAAAGAATACTGAAGGTCGCATATTATACGTTAGTCCATCTGATTTGGACTCAACTGATAGTATCACTAATCAGGGTAATTCACTTGCAAGACCATTTAAAACTCTACAGAGAGCATTAATTGAATCTGCGAGATTTTCATATGTAAAAGGAAATAGTAATGACCTTACTGAGAGGACGACGATTCTTCTCATGCCTGGTGAACACTTAATTGATAATAGACCGGGATACAGTATTGATAGCACAGGAGTTATTACAACTGCTGATGGATCTGGAATAAGACCACTTGATTTAACATTAGATACTGTTTTTGACTTAACACAAAAAGATAACGATCTTTATAAGTTTAATAGTGTAAATGGTGGTGTAATTGTACCGAGAGGAACTTCAATCGTTGGTCTTGATTTAAGAAAGACCAAACTGCGCCCACTTTATGTTCCAAACCCAACTGACGATAGTGTAGATTACTCTGCCATATTCAGAATTACTGGAGCATGTTACCTTTGGCAATTCTCTATTTTTGACGGTGATGAATTTGGAACGGTTTATACACAACCAAATGATTTTGATTCAAAATCATCACCAACATTTTCTCACCATAAGCTCACAGTATTCGAATATGCTGATGGTGTAAATGAAGTTGGCACTAAAGGGTTGACAGACCTTGAGATGTATTATGCCAAACTTTCAAATGCATATGCAACCGGATCTGGTAGATCAATTGATAGTGATGATGTATTCCCTGCTAACTCACTAGGTTTTAATCCAAAAAGACCAGAATTTGAAATTGTAGGTGCATTTGCTCCCGATCCAATCACTGTAACATCAATTCAGGCAGGTGATGGATTAACTGCAACTAGAAGAATTACGGTTACCACACAACAACCACATGGTTTAAATGCGGGAACACCAATTAGAATTAAAGATGTAGCCGATTCTGCATATAATATCTCCACAAAAGTTACAGAAGTTGATATTGATAATGATAATGTTTTCTTCTATAGTATTGAAGCAGATCCATCATTTGTTAATCCTGGACCATTTACAAGTCAGGGTACTGTAATTATCGAAACAGATACAGTCACTGGAGCATCTCCTTATATCTTTAACATCTCCATGCGCTCTGTATGGGGTATGCAAGGTATGCACGCCGACGGAAGCAAGGCAACTGGTTTCCGTTCAATGGTTGTTGCTCAGTTTACTGGAGTTTCACTGCAAAAGGATGATAGAGCATTTGTAAAATATGATCCTTCTAGTAGAACATATGATCCCGGTTCATATGCTTCTGGCACATTACAAACCGGATCAGAACTATCTGCCAAATCATCATCAAGTGGATCAGTTTTTCACTTAGATTCTGAAGCCATTTATAGACAGGGTTGGGAACAAACTCATATCAAAATTACAAATGATGCAATTGTTCAGGTTGTATCAGTTTTTGCGATTGGATATAACAAACATTTTGTTGCCGAAACTGGTGGTGATGCTTCGATTACCAACTCCAACTCTAATTTTGGACAGTTATCATTAGTTTCAGATGGATTTAAAAAAGAATCCTTTGATAAAGATGATAAAGCATTTATTACACACATTATTCCACCAAGAACGATTGAATCTACGGAAGAAGATATTGATTGGTTAACCATTGACCAAAATGCATCGAACAGCTCAACAAGATTGTACATATTTGGTTTTCAAAATGAACAAGTTCCTCCACCTGTACTTACTCAAGGATATCGAATCGGTGCTAAGGTAAATGACAAACTTTTCTTAGGAAACGCTTCAGCTAGTATTTTAATGCCAAGTGGAGCTTCATCTTTTGAAGAATATTCTGTTGATGCACCAACTAATAATATATTTGCCTTATCAAGTGGTACCCATAATTTAACGACCGGAGAAAAAGTTATCATCATTAGTGATGATGGTGATTTACCAGAAAATCTAAGAACAAATACGGTTTATTTTGCCATTGTTGTTAACAACACCTCATTTAAACTTGCCGCATCATTAGCAGAAGCATCATCTGACGAACCAATTACAGTTTATAAAGGCACTAATCTTAAAGTTATCACGAGAGTTTCTGATAAAAATGCAGGAGATGCAGGAAGTCCAGTTCAGTGGGATGGAAATCAATGGTATATTAATGTAAGTAGTTCCGATAATACAATCACAAATACACTTGTTCCTGGATCTGGAGCAACTAATGAACCATCCACTATTAAAAGAACACCAGATAATAGAAGTCTTGATGAAAAAATATACAAACTTAGAGTTGTAGTTCCAAGTCAATTATCAAATGCAAAGACACCAGAATCTGGATTTATCATTCAAGAATCTAAATCAACTGGAATAAGAAGTGATTCTGATTCTTCTGCAACCAGTATTAGTACTGCTGATTATGATTTTAATCGTAATCCGAGATTTATCAGTACCTGTTCTTTCTCATCACCAACAGTTACAGTTGTTGCAGAACTTCCTCATGATTTAAAAACTGGTGATTCTGTTATCATCAAAAATGTCACAGATTCTACAAACACTGATGGATTAATTAATAAAGGATATAATGGAACCTTTAATGCGACTGTTGTTGATGACTTGACATTTACTTATACAACATCAACAACACCTGGAGCATTTACAAATAATGTAAATAACAGAACTACATCACTTCCAAGATTTGAAAGAAATGATCTTCAAGAAAACTTATACATTTATAGAAATGAAATTATTTCAGAATATGATGACGGTGATCAGAATGGTGTTTACCACATCTATACATTAAATGCAAATAATTCAATTGAAAATCAGTTTACAAATTTAAAATATAGTCAGAACGTAACTGATCTTTATCCACAACTTGATAGAGATAACATTAATGATAATCCCAATTCTTCTAAAACATATGCATTAAGATCTCCAATAGGAGAAGTTCAAACAGATGATCTGAAGAAGAGTGTCACAAGAGAAACAACTGATAAGTTCTTAACTACTTTGGGTATTGGTCTTGACATATCATCAGTTTCAAATCCAACATCAACATCTCCAACAATTGTTTTTAATAGAAATCATGGTTTTGCGGGTATTGTAACTGGATCTACAGCAGGAACAACTTTAGGATTTACTGCTGGAACTTACTATAATGTAAAAATATCTACACCTGCTGATGCAGTTTCAAATCCCTCAACATTTGATGGAAATTGGAAGGGAGCAACTGCAAAAGTAGTCGTTGCTCCTGCAGGAAGTATAGACTCCGTAGAAATAATGAATGGTGGTTCCGATTATTCTGCAGGAACATACTTCTTAGATAATCGTGTCATTGGTGCAGGAACAGGCAATGATTTCAATGTTGTAAACAGTGGTATTTCTTCTATAGTTGGTCAAGTTGTTCAATTCACTGGTGTTGGAACTGCAACCGATACATATCATCGTATTACTGGAGTTACTGCAAGAAATAGTGTTTCTGTTGCAAGAACAACTGGAGATCCTGTAATTGGATCAGAACATTATGCACTCATAACAGGTCCATCTGTTGCATTCACTGCAGATTCAACATCTGGAATTGTAACTGCAACGGGTCATGGATTAGCAGTTGGTAATAAGTTTAGAGTCATTGATGGTAGTAACAATAATGTTGGAGACTACATTGTTGGTGTATCTACACTGACCAATGAATTTGAAGTTAGTGGTGGTATTGGAGCAGCATCTGGGTTCATTTTGAAACATGGATTGTCATCTAATAAAGGTGTTTCAGATAAAACAAATGAAAATCTACAGGCAAGAGGAGTTACTATTTTTGATGGTGAAATATTAACACTCACCGAATCTTCAGGCATTACAGCTTCTACGACATCATTCTCTGTGAGTGGTGCTCAGGGTGGAGTAATAGAAAGATTCCCACTTGGAACTTATATTCAGGTGGACAACGAGATAATGAGAGTTGCAAGTAGTAGTCTCAGTGGTGTTCCTGCAGATAAAATTACAGTAATTCGTGGAGCACTTGCAACCAGAGCAACTTCTCATTTAGTTAATTCTGTAATCAAGAAAATTAAAATTCCTGCGATTGAATTCCGCAGACCATCAATTCTTCGTGCTTCTGGACATACATTTGAATATCTTGGATATGGTCCTGGTAATTATTCTACAGCACTTCCACAGGTTCAGGATAGGACTCTTACAGAAAGAGAAGAATTCTTATCACAGGCACAAGAAAGATCTTCTGGTCTTGTTGTTTACACCGGTATGAATAATAAAGGTGACTTCTTTATTGGTAACCAGAAGAAGTCATCTGCAACTGGTGAAGAAACTAATTTTGATATTCCAGTTCCAACAATTACTGGTGAAGATCCAGCAAGATTGAGTGCTGTATTTGATGAGGTAACAATAAAGGAAAGATTAGTTGTTGAAGGTGGTAAATCGAATCAAGTCTTATCACAATTTGATGGTCCTGTTAATTTTAACAGTGACATTAAAGTAAATGGAGCAGCTAAACTTACATCAACTTTAAAAATAACTGATGAGACTGATAATATTTTTAAAAATCCAAATACTGGTGCACTACAAATTGATGGAGGAGTGGGTGTCAATAAAAATGTTTCCATTGGATCCTCTCTCCATGTTGCAACTAATCTTGAAGTTAATGGAAACACTTCATCCACCAATACTACTTCAGGATCATTAATTGTTACTGGTGGTGCTGGTATTAGTGAAAATCTTCATGTTGGAGGAGCCTTAGTTGGTGGTGGTAATGGAACATTTACAGGTAATGTAAGTGGTGTTGATGGAACATTTACAGGTAATGTAAGTGGTGTTGATGGAACATTTACAGGTAATGTAAGTGGTGTTGATGGAACATTTACAGGTGATGGATCTTTTGCAAATGGTAGTGTTACTATTACAACTAATACTGTCACCGCAAACAATTTTAGTGGTGTTGCCACTCGAGCTAATAATGTCACCGGATCAGGTAACAGAATATTATTTAATAATTCTACCAATACGACGACAACTTCAAATAGTCTTCAATTTGACGGAACTAATTTAACTGTTGGTGGAGACATTATCGCATTTTCTGCATCTGATATACGTTTAAAATCAAATATAACCTCTATTGCCGATGCAATCAATAAGGTAAAATCTTTAAGAGGTGTGACTTTTGAATGGAATGAAGATTCTGCACATGAAGGTTCTGATACTGGTGTAATCGCTCAAGAAGTTGATGCTCTCGGACTCCCAGGACTTGTCCAACAAAGACAAAATGGAGACCTAGCTGTTCGTTATGACAAACTTATTCCTATTTTAATTGAGGCAATTAAAGAACTTAGTGACAAAGTTGATACTTTAGAACAAAGACTTAATAGTTAAGATATGATAGAATAAATTTAATTGAATTTAAAATATGAACGTTGAATATCCTATTATTATAAAAAAAGTGTTACCAGATTCAAAATTCTATTCTTTGCGGGATGAATTTAATTATGCTGGATGGAAACTTGAAAATTATTCATATAAAGGTGGTGGAGAAAATGATAAAATATCCTGGATGTTGAATGAATCAAATAATAAATTAATAATGTATGAATGTGCTTCAATTATTAAATTAAAGATTCAAAAATACTTAAAACAAGATTTAATTTTGATTAAGGTGCACAGTAATGGTGCTACTGTTGGACAAACACAAAAGTTTCATATTGATTTTGATAGAGATGATATTTGGACTTTTGTGTTATTTACAGAAGAAAACTGGAATACACAATGGGGTGGTGAATTTGTATCTTTCGATCCAATCAATAATACATACAAATACACCCCTTTTATGCCAAACTCTGGTGCATTGATTCCTTCAAATTGGGAACATTATGGTGCAGCACCAAATGATTACACCGATAATCTAAGAACAACTATGGCATTTAGTTATTCATCCTTACAGTCTTTCGATTGCATTAAAAATATTGCTACTGTAAGAAGTTTTCTATAAATAACTAAAAAGCATATAAAATGGCAAATATTAGAAAGTCATTTAATTTTAGGTCTGGTCTTCAAGTTGACAATGATAATTTTGTAGTCAATGCAAATGGATTGGTTGGTATTGGCACATCTGTTCCTACACAATATCTTTTGAATGTATATGGTGATGCAAGAATTACTGGTTTAACTACTGCAAATAATATATTTTTATCAGACGGTCTTGAAGTGACCGGTGTAACCACTGTTGGTTTTATAACTTCTAATAATTTAATTGTATCTAATGATGCAAACATTGGAGGTATTCTAACGGTTTCTCAATTCAAAGTAGGAAATTCAGAATTAGTAGATAATTTAATTGGATACGCTCGAACAACTTTTATTACTGATAATAATGGTATAGGAATCAATACAATATCAAAAGTTGGCATCGGAACAGCAGTAACTCCGGGTGTTTCTGATCCACAATTGCTTGTTTTGGGTGATGTCAATATAACTGGTATTACAACAATAACGGGTGATACAACAATAACAGGTGACACAACCATAGGTTCTGGAGTCACATTAACCAATACCGGAAATGCATCCTATTCTGGAGTAGTAACCGCAACAACATTTGATGGAGATATTGATGCTACACATTTAACAACAGGAACAATTCCAGACGGACGTTTTCCTGCAGCACTTCCTGCAATTTCTGGTGCAGCATTAACGAGTTTAAATGCAAGCAATATTTCTTCTGGAACGATTGGAACTGCTAGAGTTCCCACTCTAAATCAAAATACGACAGGAACTGCTGCTGGTCTTACTGGAACACCAGATGTCAATCTGGGAGTAACAACAACCGGAAATCTTACTGCTGGATCTATTGTTGGCACAGGACTCTCGGTAACTTCTATCGGTATTGGAACTGCCATACCTGCTAATACATTCCAACAGAGAGCAACTGGTGCTACAGAACTTCAGGTTACAAGTGATACTGCATCGGCAAGTGTAACTGTCGGCAGAGAACCAGGAACTGCTAACACAAACAATGCAGAATTTAGATATGGTGGTGGTGCCGGATTCCCATACAGCACTTCACAATCACTCGATTTAATAAATTATGGAACAGGTAATTTCAATTATTATCTAAGTGCTAATAATTCTGGTGCTGCGGTAGGAGATTATATTTGGCATAAAGGATCAAATAATGATCAATTAATGACTCTTACCAAAGGTGGAAATCTGGGAATTGGTATTACAAATCCAGCACATTTATTAAGTGTTCAGGGAATTTCCACATTTACTGGTAACGCACATTTTAATGGTGACGTAACCATTGATGGTAGTTTATTGGGTATTTCGGAATTTAGTGCAACATTAACAGGTGATGTTAAAAATATAGCATCTGATATTGTTCTCGATGTATCTGAAAGTTTATTAAACGGTAATGTAAACACTGCAAGTGGTATTTCTACATTTAATAATTCAACAATTACAAAACTTGGAGTATCGACACCTCCCGATGCAAGTAATGTTTTATCAGTTTGTTCTAATGAACTTGATAGATTTCATGTCACTGGAGATGGAAATGTTGGTATTAAGACCACCACTACAAATACAAATATTGAACTAGATGTTAATGGTGATGTTCAAGCACGACATGGTTTAATTGTTGGACCAACCACATCACCAAAATGTGCTGTTGATATGTCAGGTGTTGTTGATATTGTTGCCGATGGTGCTTCTCGTGCAACTATCGCCTATATGATTCCACCAAGACTAACAACTGCCGAGAGAAATGCGCTAACCGACACTGGTGGTAATGCACTTAGCTCTGATGAAGCAGGTGCTACAATATACAATATAAGCACCAACAAACTTCAAGTTTGGGACGGTACAATCTGGAACGATTGCTTCTAAGTCTATGACTATTAAAAATTCAGGAACTTCACTATCATTTAGTGAAATAGAGTCAGAATTCGGTACAAATCCTACAAGATCACTTGGATCATATCGTGTGAGTCAAAACTTTGGTGCTTTAACGAATCAACCACTAGATGCCGGAATTCCTTCAAGTGGTGAAATTAGTTTTAATGATTTTTACAGTAAACAATTAAATGTTATTGTGGATTTCTACAGTGGAGGATCAGAATCCAGACAAGTTGCAAAAAGTAGATATAATAATGGAAATGTAAATGTGGTTGGTGGATTTAAATCCAAACCCTCAAATACGAGTGGAACACATGTAAAAATACATGTTAATAAAACTATATCATCAGAAAACGATGGTGATCAAGGTGTATGTGCTTTAAGAACTGGAAATTGGACTAGTGGAACTACATTGAGTGTTGATGTTGGAAGTTCTGGAAAAATTGCCGGAGCAGGTGGTAATGGTGGAAGAGGTGCTAATAATGAAAATGAGAATGGTGTAAAAGGTCAGAATGGAAATAGTGCATTAGGTGTTGAATATACTTGCATAGTTAACAATAGTGGCACTCTCGTCGGTGGTGGCGGTGGTGGAGGAGGAGGTGGTGGTGGATATGACACTGATAAAAATGATGATGAATTGGGATCTGGCGGCGGAGGCGGCGGTGGAGCAGGTATTCCATTTGGTGAAGGAGGTAATGGTGGTAATTCTTGGGATGCTGATGGTTCACCTGGAAGTGATGGTACTGAAAATGAGGGTGGTGCTGGAGGAAATGGTGGTAATGCTGATAATGAAGGTATAGGTGGTAGAGGTGGTAACGGTGGTGCCCCAAGTGGTATTGGATTTACTGGTGGTACAGGATCTGGTGATAATGGTGTTTCATCGGGTGGACAACCGGGTGCAGGTGGTTATGGTATAAGAAGATTGAATAGTGCAGGAGTTACATTAAATGGCAACAGTGCTACTATTAACGTTGGAAGTGTGAGCTAAATATCTCAGATATTATGATACTTGATGGAGAATTTTGTAAGAGAATATGAAAATGCTTTTTCTCCAGATGAGTGTAAAGGTATAAGAGACTACATTGATTCTTTAGAAGATAGAGGATATTTAACAGAATCAACTAAAAAGAAACACATAACTAATCACAATTCTTGCAATTTAGCAATAAAATATGATATAACGGCAGGAACTTGGATTGGTAATAACTATCTACCAAAGATAAAACCTTGTGTAGATCATTATCTTGAGGAGTTCAGTCCTCTGAGCACTTGTAGATTTTTATTATATGATGTCAAGGTAAAGAAAATACCTGAAGGTGGTGGATTTCATGCATGGCATTTTGAAAATGGCAGGGTAAATTATGCTCCTAGATTGTTTGTAGTTCAAACTTATCTAAATGACAACTTTGAAGCTGGAGAGACAGAGTTTCTACATCAGCATTTAAGAGTAACACCAAAAGAAGGAAGTGTTTTAATATTTCCGGCAGGATTTACGCATACTCATAGAGGTAATCCACCTATTGGGGGAACAAAGTATCTTTTAACCACATGGGGAATGTTACAATATGAGGATGATGAATGAAAAAAGATATACACATCGATATTCTTGCTCAAATAAGTGTATTAAGGGGTGAAACAGATTTAGATTTGGAGGAACTCAAAAAAGTTTTACTAGATAATCAAGATGTGAGAAAAAGTGAGATAAAAACTAGCACGAGATATGAAGATTCTTTTTGTCCATATGTTGAGGTTATAGATAAAATTGCCGACGAAATGGCAGTTGCTTATCATGCTGCTTATGGTGAAAATATTACCCTAACTAATTATTGGGGACACATTCATGATAAAAACATGAGCACAAATACACATGCACATGGTAACGCAGATGTTTCTGCTGTTCTTTATGTTTCAACTCCAGAAGAATGTGGACATATTGTATTCAGACCAGTGCTTCAAAACATAAAAAGAGATGATTTATCATGTTCATATAAACCGAAAGTAGGAATGTATTTGATGTTCCCTGGATTTTTAGATCACTCTGTAACTAGGAACTTTTCAGATCAAAAAAGAGTTTCAATTTCATTTAATTTTAAGAAAGATGAAAATACTGATTAAAATAGAGGAATATCTTCCCGAGACTGAACAAATTGTTGTCAAGTTTTGTAGTGCACAATCAGAAAAATCTATTGACAAAGTAAAGGCATTATCTTTTAACCTAAGCAACTTCAATTTACAAGATACTGAATTGTTTTTAGATAGTCTAGCAATACGTGGGCAAGAAATAATAGATAATTATGAGCAACTACAAGATGGAGAGGTCATTGATAATGGTCCCCTAGATATCTCAAGTTTGGTGGGAAAAACGATTGAGAGAGAAAAGTTCCCTAGAAATAAAAAGATGATACCTATGAGGAAGATAGAATTATGAAATATTTTAAAAGATGCGAAGAGTTTTATATTTGTGGTTCTAAAAATAAAAAGAAAGAAATCTTTGCCGAATCTGGAGATAAATCAATAACTTTATTTCAGATTATAGTCAAGGGAAAAGGAAGATTAATTACAACTTTTGATTCAATGTCCATAGATGGGGTGGCAGGAGAAATTGTTGATTGTAGATCCTTTATGGGCAAAGATAGAATACTTTTGTCCGATAAAGATAGTGAAGATTATTATGAAGTTTATGGTTTTAACCCATTAGTTTCATCTCATAATTGGAGTGCTACAAAATTAACATCATCTTTTACTGGTAACGATAAGAGTTGGATTATATGCTTTGATGGAACGGCAACTATTAATGGCAAATTAGTTGAAAAGTTTGATTATGCAAAACTAGAAAATAAAGACTATGAAGTTAAAGTTGACGATGCTCTACTTGTAATGTTTACCAGATTATGATTACTAAAAAAGATTTAAGTTTACTGTACGAGTGGGCAAGAGATACTGAATTCCCATTAAGGAATGAACGTATTACATCAAAATATATGGGATATGGTCTCAAGATCTGTTACATCAAAGGTGGAGTCAATCTAATTCAATATCCAAATAAAGAATTATCTGAACCTGTGATTCACATCATAGAGAATAAAGAGATTCTTGGTGTTTACTTTTTAAGTTATCCACCAAACATGGTAGCACCACCACATAGAGATTACAATCCACATAGACAACCATACAGAAGAATTCAAATACCAACAAAAGTTGAAGATGGTTTTATAGAATGGACTGCCACGGGAGAGAAAGTTTACTGGCAAGAGGGTAAACCAGAAGTGTTTAATGTAGAAGAAGAACATCAAGGTGCCAATAATTCTAATACAACTATGGAATTTCTGTATGTTGATGTAAAGCTTGACACAATCGTAGAATCCCTGTAGACTACCTTTGTCTGGGTTGAAGAGGAGGCTCTAGGACACTTAAAGAACCGTCTGCCGGATAGCACTGGGGACGGTTTCGTGCTATAATATCTACATTGATACGGAGACGACTTGACCATCACCCTTCGACCCCATCAAAAGAAAGCAGTCAATGCGATGTGGGACAACAGCAAAGGTCAAGTCATCATCCCTACCGGTGGTGGCAAGACCATCTGCATGATTGATGATGTTATGACT
>Ga0213860_10000755_pt1 | contig 13011 bp, 13 predicted proteins | sample PICome_3_FD_160118 | JGI IMG/M metagenome (GOLD analysis project Ga0213860, IMG submission 160118) | Coastal seawater microbial communities near Pivers Island, North Carolina, United States - PICO550 | ecosystem: Environmental > Aquatic > Marine > Coastal | place: USA: North Carolina...
GCTCATAATCTTGCTCACATACGGTTGTGTCTGCATTGTTTGAGGTAGAACCTCATAGTCTCTACCTTCTGCCACAAATTTATCAGCATTGCCAGCACCGGCGTTATACGCAATAAGCGCAGCTTCTATATCACCATCATAGCGGTCAATCATTGCTTGAAGGTAGTCTCTGGCAAACTTCCGACTAGCCTCTGGATCAAACCTGCTGCCCTCCATAGGAGAAACTCCAAATCCGGGGTCTTCTGCGGTTGAAGGCATTATTTGGTACGCACCTTCTGCGCCTGCGCTACTAACTGCACGGGGATCACCACCACTTTCTGCAATCATAAGTGCAGTAAGCAGGTCTTCCATATCTACGTCATCTGCTGTTACTCGACCGCCCGGCTTGTATCCGACTACACCTCCATCCTGCATACCTGACATTTTCTGATGCGCTTTAGCTCTAGTGTTGGGATCAAAGCTCTGTTGTATTTCTTTAAATAAAGCTTCTATTCGTTCCTTTTGCTCAGGTGTTTTTGCAGCAGCTTTACTAGCTTGGTAATCTTTATACTGTTGAATGTAGTTGTTAATGTCGGCCATTGTCGCATCTTGAGCGGCAGCGGTAGGTTGTCCATCTGGTGTGGGTCTGGGGCTTTGGCTTTGGTTAGTCCCGCCTTGAGAAAACCCAATAATCCCACCCCCTGCCATACGCATAGGTTGTGGTTGAGGTGCCATTGCTTTACGCATTTGAGCCGCTTGCATTTGCCTTCCACGCATTTGTAAGCCCGGCGCTGCCGTAGCCATAGCTTGCTGTTGACCCTGACCGACACCTGCGCCAGCCAGACCCATGAGCTTTTTGTCTATTACAGTAGGGCCAACACCACCAGACGCCATCTGCTTCGCACGTTGCTGTTCCTGCATATCTTTTTGCAGGTTCTCAAGCGCAATACCTACCAGCAGCTTTGGATTCTTTTGCTGCATGTTTTGTAGCGCACCCAAACCCATAGTTTCATAGGCGTCTACTTGCTGTTGTACGTTATAAGCCATTGTTTACACCTTTGAATAATCTACGCGTAAGTAGCCATCGCTATCTGTTGTCACAGCATCAGGGTTTGTTTTTTGTATTTCTTGAGCCATTACACCCTGTGTAGGTTGATTCCCTGCTATAGCCTTACCCTTATCATTCCAATCCCATGTGTACCAGTTAGCCCCATTGGGTAACACTCCTACATGAGTAATATTTTCTTTTAGTCTCATGTCAGAAGAAGAAGGAAATATATTTCTGTATGCAGCAGATAAAGTTTGTCCAGCAGTACCAAGCAAGCCCAGATCAGCCAAGAATTGACTTATACCACTAGGTTCCACGTATTCACGAGATACAGCTTCGATGGGCAGACCTTGTAGTAGTGACTGCATGTACTGTACTTGTTTATACGGATAGTCCCGCTCTTCTCTGAATTGGCCTATATCTGCCTGTATACCTTGCTGATCTATAGCACGTTCTGTTGCGCCACCTCTAGCAACTGCTTCTAGTGCTTTTAAGCCATAGTCTTGTTCACGGCCAAACAAATCAGCAGCTTGTTGGTAAGCTTGTGCGTAACCTTGTCCGGTTATATTCGCTAACCTGTCTTGTAAACCTCGGGCCAGTTCAGCTTCTGCTACGGCTTGGCGTGACCCACCGTATGCACCTGCCTTACCATACTCACTTTGTAACCCCGTCCGTGCTATTTCGGCTTGCCGTGTAGCTGCTTCATACTGTGGGCGCAGTGCTGCTTCTATATACGGGTTCATGTACTGCTGCACAACACTAGTAGGAGAGGTAGAAGCTACCGGAGAACCATCTTGTATTTCATAAGCTGCACCTGTGAAAGACCCTGCTCCACTAGCAGCAGGCAACGCAAGAGAGCCTAACCCACCAAAAGCTTGCGTTTGTAAAGCAGACTCACCAGCCGATAATGGGCCGGTATACGCTTGATATGGTGTAGCAGCAAGGGCTTGGCCCTTACCTAACATTTCAGTTACATAAGGTGCAGCATAAGGAGAAAGTGATTCTACCGCTGACGATTCTTGACCTACTGGATCAGCCATTTCTATTCTCCTAAGCTGGCATCATTTTGGTAGGGTTTATTTCTGGGCCTTGTTTAGTAGTCCCAGTGCGTTCTGTCCGCACCCTATCCATCATTGAATATAGTTGTTCCGCCCCTGCATCTGAGTTGCCATTGCCTAAATGACTAACTACATCAGCAGGTATTACAAATTCACCGTCGCTCAAAGCCGCTGGTTGTGTTCCGTCTATTGTAGCAGGTACAAGGTCAGCCATCCCGTCAGTCGGGCCACCTAAATAGTAACCTTGTCCTTGGGCCATACCACCTGTAGCTAGGTCTACAGCATCGAGAACGCGCCCTCCTGCTGCATACTGGTAATTTAACAACGCGTTTACGTTGTCTACAGAAGTGTTAAGTCCGGCAGCTATTTGATCTACAGTAAAGCCACCCTTGTCAGGGTCTACGAGTTCTTTTAAGTGCTCTTGAGTGATCGCTTTTTCCGTGCCGATAACAAAACCAAGGTTTTCGGTTAGGTAGTCACGCACATTGTTTTCTATTTCTACTGTAGAAGTATCAGTGTCACCGGCGGTGTACGTACTACTACCCGGAGTGCCTGTAGTATCACTGGTAGTAGTAGGGTTTAGTATCTGATTTAAAATATCTGTAGTTGTACCAAAAGCACCTGCTATATCTGCTAGTGAAAAGCCCTCTCCGACAGCACTCTGTATGTCTGCGGCTGTAACTGCTTGAGGTGTTAACCCATACCCAAGAGTTTGCAGGTATTTATTAATTTCGGTATCTGCTACTGTAGTTTGAGTGTCCGAGGTAGGTTCACCCGCAGTATATGCACCGCTAGCATCTATTGCTTCAGTAGAAGTGGTAGTAGGGTTTAGTATCTGATTTAAAATATCTGTAGTTGTACCAAAAGCACCGGCTATGTCTGCTAGTGAAAAGCCCTCTCCGACAGCACTTTGTATGTCTGCGGCTGTAACTGCTTGAGGTGTTAACCCATAACCTAGAGATTCTAAATACTGAGATACAGGGTCAGACGCTACGTCAAATGTCTCTGATGTAGTGATGTCACCAAGGTTAAAAGTGCTTTCTGCCGGTGTGGTAGTGGTAGTTGTTGTAGTGTCACTTGCACCGGGAGTAAATGTGCTCCCGGCAGAGCCTCCGCCCCCACCAAAAATACCCGCTAAATTACCAAGAAAATCACTTAAACCTTCCGCTCCCAAAGTTTCTGAAAGTGTGGCAGGTGTAGTAGTTTCCGCAGGGGGAGTATCTGTAGTAGGAGGAGTATATGTAGCTCCACCAGCAGGGGCACCGAACTCAGGTTTAAGGGTTCTGGTATACGTGTATTCTGGTATTTGTATGGCGTTAGGATTTAACGCTCCGCCTCCCAATGCTCTGCCTGTGGGAGTAAAACCAGATGGAGTTGCATAGTCAAAATAAGTTCTACCATATTGACCCGGCCTTCTAGTAACCATATCGACAGCATCTTGGTTGTCTACGTCACCGCCTTCCGCATACATATATAAATTCTTCATTTCTTCATCTTCTGATGTAGTTATAAAAGGCTGATCTAACCCTTTAGCGAAATCATACAAATAGTCTATATCTACTAAACCACCGGGTTCTTCTTTAATTCTACGCGTGCCAGAAGGTAATGAAAAACCACCGCCATCGCCGCGCAAAGTAGTTTTTAACTCGGGCGAAGTTTCAGACTTTACAGTGCTGGTTCGTTCACTTGCTAATACAGCTTCCATTTCGGCGGGGGTAAGAGAAGACTCTCCACGCAAGCCCCCCAAACTACCTTCAAAACTACCACCCAAGGTTTTAAAACTATCGGTGCTACCTGCTAAATTGCCGGTAAACTCCCCGGTGCTTGTAAACCCAGTCCTTACTGTTCCCGGCAAACTAGCTTCGAGAGAACCAGAAGGTGTAGACGTAGTTTTAAATTGTTCACCCGGCGTGAAATCTAATTTTGGCCCAATTGAGGTTTCTGAGGTTTCAGTTTGGATCGTAGGTGTAAACTTTATATCTGGTTTTTCAGGTAATACAGGGCCAACGGGAGTGATTTCACCGTCCGAACCCAAGGTAACTTGTTGAGAGTCAGTGCCGCCTGTTGTAGTGGTTTTGGTGGTGTCGTTTACTTCCGCAGCACCGATAGCTGCTGCTTGATCTGTTGTCAAACCACCCACCAATGGGTCTGTACTTCCTATAATATTTGCAAGATCATCAGTGGTTGTGGTTGTGGTTGTAGTTGTAGTAGTTTTGGTAGCGTCATCGCCATCAAGTCCAGTGCCAGTTAGATCAACACCAAATAAATCAGTGCCTTCGGTGTCTTCAGCAACTTTAAAGACGTTAGTTGCCGCCTTTGCTGCTTGTTGGACAGCACCTGCAACTTGACTCATATCAGCACCAGCAGGTAAGCCCAGTGCTTCTCTAGCAGCTTCTTGTATAATTACATTACTTATTTGCCCTGCATCGGGTATCTGCGACTGCCCTGTTGCTACTTGAATACTTCTATTAATTATCGCATCAACCCAAGGTAATCCTGTGGTTACGCCCGTTTGAGTACCGCCGGGAGTTGTACCTGTGTAGACAACAGGTGCTCCACCTGTTTGCCCCCAAACTATAGTGCCTGCTTGTTGATTAGGTTTACCTATTATTTTAGTAGGCGCGGGTAGCCCCAAGGTTTGAAATACCTTGTCTATTATTTTACCGACCTCTGTACCTACAGCTTTACCAGTATTTATAACAGCCTGTGCAGGATCACTTCCTATCACCGCATCTACTGCATCTTGCACGACATTTGACGTGCCCCCACTTGTAACCGTTGTTGGTATATTAGTGCCGGGGCCAACTGGGGCAGTGAGAGATAATCCAGTGGGGCCATATCCAGCACTTGCTAACGCAGCGTTAACATCGCTTTTAGGTATGTTTAACATCTGACTGACTACATCAGAGCTAAACCCAGACTCTCTTAGATATTCAGCAACAACGTCGGCTTGTTGTTCGGCAGGGACATTATCTTGTATGTAGGACAGCACCGTATAAGCGTTGTCTGCCAGTGCTTCAGCTTGCTCAAACTGCCCTTCAGTTTCTTCTCTTTTATCGGTGCTTAACTGATATAGGATATCATCGAGCAAATTATCGAAATCAGGGTCATTCCCCTCGTAACCTTGACGTGTGTAAGTGCTTGTAGTCCCATCAAAAACTGTTTGAGTCATATCCCACCTACGGTGTCGGCAGTGTCTCAGGCAGTGCTGAAACAAAAATTACAGTTACTAACGTAGACGGTATGGCAGGGCGAGGGCTGGATGCTGCCTGATAATCTATCGTTACGTTTGTATCGTCTGTTGCCCACATAAGTTCTATGTATTGCCCTGCTTGTACGTCAATCGTAAAGCTATATTCAAAGTCATCCACACCACCGGAGCCAGATATTATGTGCTCTCTGGCGGTATTGGCTATATCTACGCCACTCCTGCGAACCCAGAAGTCCAGCGTTTTAGAACTAGCACTGCCGCTGGATACTTCTATCGAAAGCTCAAAATTGTAAACCCCTGAATACGTTGGAGTTATTTGCGTATTAGAGCCTCCGGCTATACTTATGGCTTCCCCTAAGTACGTATTCTCAAACTGCAACGCATACGCTGTATTGGGCGAAGCGGCGTTCTGATCCACTGTAGAAAAGAACTTGGCATTGGGCACGCTTAAAAACCTGCCGCCATACTCTCCGGTTAACAAGTTTACACTGTTGGACAACCCATTGAAAAACAAACGTAATATGTTGTTTAGATCGTCCAGATACCCACTTATTGCAGTACCTTTGGGTGTAACAGGTAGGGCTGGATTAGTGACCTTGTTTATAAGATCGCCAGCCATCAGCCTCTCCTACCGTCAGGCCGCATATCCATTCTAGGTGCGCCTAACTTCCACGTTACCCCTGCCGCTGTAGATTCGATCTTGATCGACATTTGCCGACCCCGTACCCGTGTAAACACCTGCCCAGTAAACGCTTCTATGGGCACTGTGGCTGTTCTAGTAACAGTAGCACTACTGTTACCCCCTACAGAAGCCGGGTCATACCGCCCAGAACCTGAGTTTTCCAAGGGGTTCAGAGTCATGGTAGCCGCAGGAGAATCTGCTGTAGAGCCTTCAAACGTCATGTCAGGCAGCATTCTGTTAATCAGCATAAAACGGTCACCATCATCCAGATCAAACTGTGTAGAGGTGATATTTGCTGTAAATGCTGTAGGTGTGCCGGACTCATTATCGTCTACACCTTTCTCATGGTTGACCAGTTTGTTACCAAAAGTAGCAGCTATAGGAAAATCGCGGAGGTCAGAGTCTAACCACGCAGAGCGTGACAGGCTGCCGTAATACCAGATGCCCTGTACATAGTTGTACACCACATAGCGGTCATTGCGGGTAGCGCCTTCAGAACAGTAAAACCACCATATCTCGTCAAATTGCTCGTTAGAGCCGGATACCACTTGGTCTGCCTGTTGGGAATTAAAATCATCAAACACGTAACTACGCACTTCACAAGGCAGTGTCTTAACCGTACCGTCGTAGTAGTAAAACTTGTTTGTGCCCATCCAATAGGCAATGTTGTTGGAGTACACCGCTGCATTAGGACTAATCAAGGTAAGATTAGACCCCAAGAGGGTCGCACCCCATACTATGGGTGCACCTAAATATTGTAGGCCATATAAGGCTGAATCCGTCCACACCAACACTTCTTGTCGTGCTTGGATGACCTGAATGATTTCTGTGCCTTCTGACAGGCTTAAACTACCTGCTTGGTTAGTAGCTGTAGGGTTCCAATCAGATATATCCTCTTGGTCAGACCAACGTATAAGCATTGGGTCTAAGGTAGAACTACCTATGGGATTGGCCCCAAAACAGAACGCAAAGCGGAAGATGTCAGATACAAAGGCTATATTAGCAACTGTAGGTACCTGACTAGCTCCTCCTAAAGAACTTACCAGAACACCTCTACTAGTTACCCCACTACTAGCGTCCCAGTAGTACAGAGCACCACCTCTGGCAACAAAAAACAAATCTTCACCAAAGTTAGCCTGACTCCAAAGTCTCATGGGGGCCAGAGTGCTGCCGCTTGTGCCCCACGTACCGCTGCTCCAAGTACCTGCACCCCACCCAGTAAAAGGCACTTGTATCTCATTACCTGTGTTTATCTGGTATGTGCCTACCGTGCTAGACCCCCCGTTACCTGTATCGGAAGAGTTAGCCAATACAGTGCTACCACTAGTGTCTTTGGCTTCTATCGTATAGGAGTTGTCGTTTATACGTGTAGCTACTTGATATTCTTGATTTAACACGGCTGCGGTGATATTGCCGCCCAGAGAGACAGCACCAGAAAAGGTCACAAAATCGTTCTGCACCGCGCCATGTCCTGTGTCAGACACTGTAATAGTGGCATCGCCGTTTACGGCTGCAAACGTAACATCGCCTGCCGCTGTGGTTGCTCTAATAGGGGTAATATCATTGTAAGCCCCACCTTTCTCAATGTAATACTTGAGGTGAGTACCTACAGAAACGAGATTTTGAAGACTGAGGGTAGCCCAGTTAAACAGTGAGCGTGCAACACCCAGATAAGTATTGGAAGAAAGCTGCTCCCATCCACCTATTTTCTGAGGTAGGCCACGTCTGAAGCGCACCTTGTCGGTCTCGTACCATTGACCTTCGGCGGCATAACGGGTGGTTTCTCTGTTTACACCCGGTTTGAATTGTAGTTTTCTGACAGCCATCTAAACCTCATTCCGCATACTCGCCAGTGGCAATCATGTCGGAAAGCTCTAAAGCACGCCCACCAACTTGTTTTGCCCACCGAGAGTCCAAGAACTCCACAGCAGCATCTTTGTAATTACCTGCTTCCATAGCAGTTAATGCGCGTCGAAAGCCACGTAAACGCGTAGCTCCGAGGTTAAATGCAATGTCAATCATAGCATCTTTTCGGACATCATCAAGATCGTTAAACCACGCGTACTCTGCGGCTAACTCCTTGATTACACGCTCAATATCGTTCTGAAGGAGATAGTCTATCTCATCCTCAGACAGCCCCATACCACCTTTCTGGTCGATATTACGGCCTACTCCTACAGTAATCTTACCTTCTGAGCATTCATACGCGTGGGTTTCAACACCTTCGTGGCGTCTGAGCATTTCTGTCAGATTGTTCATTAGTTACCCCTGTTATTGCTGGAACCAAAGAAGAACGCTGAAATACCAGATATCAGCCCTCCTAGATATCCTAAGATAATGTTGGCTAGAGCATCGTCTACTGCTTCGGCGCGAAAAGTAACTAAGAATATGTAACACAGAAAACCTAGAAGGCTAATGATGGCAAATATCTTAGGCGTAGGGTCTTCTCCGAATATCTCTCTAGCAGCCTGTCTGTCCTGTACCTCTACCCTAAAGTTTTCGAGATCAATTTTGCGCTCTTCCAATGTCCTAGAAAACTCTGTTTCAGCTTCTTGTAGCAACTGAATGGAGTCTGGATGTTCTTCGATATATTTTTCCAGCTTGACCGGATCAGTGGTGTTGCTTACCCCTAACTTGTCTGCCACGAGTTTGACAGCCATACCGCCCATAGGCCCGCCAATAGCTTTGCCGACAGTGGGTGCTAGTGATGCTAACAAGCCTTTTAGTTTCATACTTCTACCATAAACGTGCTTTTAGGCGGGTTCTCTACCCTGTCTCTGGGATATGGAGCAATACCTAAATGGTCAATCATTACCCCAAAGCTCTCTATTTTCTGAACTACCTTGTCAATGTTCTGCTTCGCATAAGCAGCAGTGCCGGGATTATCAAACCACATATTAAACCTGCCACGGTTTTCAACCACTCGGCCTTGGAGCCAAATATGATCCTGCTCACCAATGTCCGTTTCGATGTTAATTTCCCAATCTTCTTCAGTATTGCCAAGTAGCGCCTCGAAGCCCATCCACTCCTCTTCGCCACTGTTGATCTCTCCGTCGGTAAAGTCCACATAGGTCTCTCCCAGCTTTACGTCTTCGAGGTCTCTTGCTTCTGGAGCATCCCACGCCCACGAGTTCTTTTCAGTATCGTACCTGTTTATCTCGTATTCGATCTGCGGCAAGTCTTCTAGGTCTATCTCGCCAAATACTGAGTTGTCTCCGTTTTCTATGACTGCTTTAAGATCAGTAAGCAACTTTTCTACATCTGCACTGTTATCTATCTTGGCAGATGTATTTTCAAATACTCTGTCTAACTTGGACTGTTTTGTAGGCTCTCGCCCTTCAGTTTTTGTCTCTTGCTTAACTTCTGCCTTTTCAGGAGTCTCTGCTGACCTTACCCTGACGCTAACGTCTTCACCGGATACCTGTGCAAAGCTGCCAACTAAATTTACTTCGCCATTCTCAGTGCTTATCGTTACTAAATTGCCATCCTCAGACACAGACCCTTTAACTATCTGATCCTCGGGAAGATCAAGTTCTTTTACCGTATCAGCAGATAGCGTAACCGTAAGACTTTGAGTTGTGTCTACTTGCGCCGCGTTGTAGTTCGCAATCGGGTTTTCTGGCGAAATAATCATTCATTACGGCAACAACAAATAAAGCCTAGTCAAAGCACCTATGTTTCTGATGACTTTCCCTCAGTATCCTCCTCGACGATCTCGTCGATAGTTTCGCATACGTCAGGAACAGCTATGCCTGTGGTGACCTCAGTAGCCACGCGACCAACAGCTCGAATGCCTTTATAGACACCAGAGCAATACAGGTCTTTGTTGGCAATCATGTCTTCTGTTACAGAACATCCAGAAAATACAAATAGACTAATCAACGCTAATATTATCAATCTCATCTTCGATCCTTTTAAGCTCTCTTCGCTCTTCTTTGCTTAGGGGTGTTACTTTTTTAGCCTCACGCTCTTGGTCTTCAAGAAACTCTTGTAGCCTCTTTTTGTATCCGTCCATCATGTGATCGGCTATCCGATCTCTCAGGTCACCCCTGTCAGCCACTCTGGTGTCTTTGCTGGGGTTTATGTAGTCCGGGCCGGTATTGCTGAAGTACAGCATAGTCTGAGACTTTGACGGGCCATAACAAAGTCGGGGGATTCTAGCCACCATATCGCTGCCCTGCACACAGGATATTTGATTATCAAGAGTCATTGGCTTCTTAAAGCCCTTGAAAAACACGTTCGGCTTACCGAAAGTAATCAAGTTTATGTTGTCGTGCTTACCGTTCAACATAGCGGCAGATAGCTCTGCTAAAGCGCCCCCAAGACTATGCCCACAAATTAATGTGCGTTTCTTTGGGTCTATATTCTGTTTAACTTCACCCCAAACAGACTTATGTGCCAGAGTGAAGCCGCCGTGGCACAGTCTACCCGCGTATGGCACGGGCACTACAAAAGCATCCGTCAACCAATCCCTGCCTTGCTGTGTACCCCTGAAGGCAATGACATCAATAGACTTACGCTTTGCTATATATACTGTAGTAGATGTCCATCGGCTTTCTATTTTAAGTGCATCTTTAACACTATCTTCATAAGCCTTCATCGACCAAGAGCAGGCCATATTCAGCAGTACGGGATCAAGTTTCATTTGTCAGCTTTTCCTTCCAATCTTTTGAATATTGCACCAAGCATCTCTTTGATTTCACGGATGTCCTCGCGGTAATCATCCTTGGCAACATATTTCTCAGAGATTTGCTTCATCTCCGAGTCAAGCCTATCAAGCAGCGTGTAAACACGGTTATATGCCCACGCGGCTAAAAAACCACCAATCAGGATAATTACGTCAAAAACTATTTGCCCCGTCAGTTCCATCACTCTACCGTTACGCTAGTAATCGCTAGTACAGTAACCATTAAAAGACTTAGTATGCCGCCGATAACCGCTATGTCGATCATCGCTGCTCTGTTCTGAGCCTTCTGTTTAGCCGCCGTAATGCGTAAGTTCCGTATCTTTGTTCTTTCACGAATCATGTCGTGCCAGAGATTTGCGTTGCCCGTCCAGTAGAACAGGTCTTTTAATTCTTTCTCTAGCTGTTCTGCTTTCTTCTTCTGTAGCGTTATCTCTAACGCCTGACTCTCAACAGACTTGCCACCAAACAGCTTTTCTATTTTGCTGGGGTTAGTGGCTTTCTGCTCAAGTACACTGACCTCTTCTCTAGCATCCCAGAACTTACTCATAGCTCTGGTCATGTCACCCAGTTCCCGGCCTTCATTCACCGCCGTCTTCATAAAGCGGTAGGCAGAGGCGCATATTTGTACTGCTGCTACGATCTCTGCGGCCATTAGTAGATTTTCATCCCGTCTTGAGTCGGGTCTACCAGTATTGGCTTGCAGTATGCTGTGATTGCTGCGGAGGTACTGGGTGAACCTCGCTGTCTTAGCTTTGCGGCAAACTCGTTGCAGGTGTCGATGCTGCGAAAGCACATAGCCTCACGACAATCATCGTTGGCTACCTCAACACCACCTACCGTCATTATCAAAACAAATACATGAATCACAGCTCATACTTCTTACTCAGACTCTTCTTCTTCTTCAATTCTTGGGTCTACCCAACCCTCTACCGCTGTGAACGTACCGTCAGACGCACAGGTGTACTTGCACCCGTACCAATCATCAGGTTCAGTCACGCTTTCAATTACAGTAGCGTTGCTGCTGTTGAGATCACCAATGATGAAATCAAGGTTTGCAGGGTCACCTACTTCAATGTAAGTCGCAGTCACATTTACAGGCTTGTCATCAGCAAAGAGATATCTGGATGTGTTTGTTGCATTGTCTACGATTGTCTTCATGTCTTACCCTTTCAATAGAAGTGTTGTTGCAGCTAGAGCCTTGCCAGCCGTCACGCTGGAAGACGTTGTAGAAAGTGTGCCGTCATTTTGCACGTAATATGTAGTCCCCGGAGTTAAAGTCAAACCTAAACTTGCGTTCGTAATGACGCCGCCCTCGACAACCACTTCGCCTGATGCAGAGTTGTTGATAGCTTGGTTGGTGATGCCTACGAAGTCGAAAGAATTGGTTCCCCCTACCTGTAAAACCTGTGCAGTGCCATATTGTGAGTTACCATTATCTTGGAAGACCAAAACCATCTTATTGACGCTTGCATTGAAAGACGGAGCATTATATCTGGCTCTGCCGTCCGTATTAAAATCTACGGGTGTAGCATAGGTGATGCTTGTTCCACTGACTGTACCAACGGCGTACTGGCCCCTTGATGTATCCTCGTTATCAAATGCAGCGACTACCTTTCCATTTTGAGAATCAAAAGCCAATCCGTATTGTCCACTACTACTCAAAGAGGCAATCACTACTTCACTTCCAGCACTAGGAGTGGTTCCTGATACGCTTATTACCCTAGACCTTGGGTCATCTGATGTCTTGTAGAGAACAACGGTTTTTTCATTCGTTGAATCAAACGCGAGTGCAATATCGTTAGTGTTGGCTGAATTTAAGGCTACTGGTGTTCCAAACGTAATTGTTGTCCCACTTATTGAGCCAACAGCGCACTCTCCATAATACGAGTTGCCAGCGTCACGATAAAACACAATAAATTTGTCTTGAGTCGTATCGTAAACTACATCTTGGCTTTGCACTTGATTGCTGCCGTTGTAAAGAACTTCAGGATTTGTACTGGCAACTGTATTTGTTGACCCTCCTGTAACAGTCAGGCATCTTGCTGCACCTCTACCGCTATTACCATTGTCTTGGTAAATCACCATATGATTTGCAGAATCAGGCGAATAAGCTAGTTTTATAAAGCGGCTGTCATTTCCCTCTACAGTTGTAGCACTGCCATAGCTGATTGTATCGCCGCTGACTGTACCGACTAAAGCCATCAAGTCGTAGCCATTACCTTTGTCAGAGTACGCAATCAAAACACGGTCTTGACCTGTGTCATAACTGATCGCAACATATTCAACGGAACTAGCCGCAAATTTAACGGGTGTGCCAAAGGTTATACTGTTATCTGAAGCAGGAGT
>Ga0213860_10000757_pt1 | contig 12991 bp, 14 predicted proteins | sample PICome_3_FD_160118 | JGI IMG/M metagenome (GOLD analysis project Ga0213860, IMG submission 160118) | Coastal seawater microbial communities near Pivers Island, North Carolina, United States - PICO550 | ecosystem: Environmental > Aquatic > Marine > Coastal | place: USA: North Carolina...
CCGATTTCGGGGGATTAGATACCCCAAATACATACTAATACCTTTATAATATTAGTTAAATTCCTTATATTCTTATTTATAAGTCAAATAACTTATAATGAGAATAAGATTCAACAACAAACAATCCAAATATGAACTCACCTACCTAAAATGGGAAGGGATTCATTACGATAGAATCAAACTAAAGAAATTCATCTTTAGATATAATCTTATCACGATACTATCAAAAGTATTTAAGTCCTATAAAGAAGAATTAGAGGTTCTAAATGGTATTATAGATCATTATGGTAGATCAAAAGTCTTTAACCTAATAAATAATGATGATTATACCTCACGATTAGCACATATAGAGAGACTATCTCGTCTTGGGTCGGTTGAGATACTTACCACAGGATCATTCAACCCCAACACTTACCATCAAATAAGTAATTTACCTAAAACTGACTACGATTTGGTGAGTAAGAGGATACAAGAACTAATAAAAATCGGTCAGAGGGTAACCATACAGGATGACATAATCGGAGAAAACATACCAAATGATAAAATCCAAGAATAATTCATCAATATGGTTAAATCAACCCATAAAACTATCCATTGTTGTACCTACAAGAGACACCGTACATAGTGGTTTTGCCTTTGCACTATCACAACTTATAAAAACCACTGAAAATGCGGGTATCGAGACATATTTATTCTTTAATTCTAATACAATCCTTCTTAATCAAAGAGAACAACTCGTTAAATCCTCTATGGAGGTTGATTCCGACTATATTTTATGGTTGGATAGTGATATGACCTTCCCATCAACCACCGCACTTAGATTATTGTCACATGGTGAAGAAATTGTCGGTTGTAACTACAAGAAAAGATCAAAACCACAAACACCTGTTGCATATAAGAAACTATACGATTGGAATAGTTGGTTACCACTTGATATTGACGAAGGATTGGTACAAGTTGAAGGTGTTGGTATGGGGTGTATCCTAATGAAAACTAATATTTTTAATAAAATCAAGAAACCTTATTTTGAATTCACATATAATGAAAATGATGGTAATTGGTTAGGTGAGGATTTTAGGTTATTAGAGAAACTTAGGGGTAAGGGTTGTAAGGTTTATATAGACACCACTTTAACACATGAAATTGGTCATTTGGGTATTTACGAATTTGGTTCCCCAAAGTAGTAGGTTAGATATTTATAGATATGGGTATTTTCAGAGGACCAAATATTGTTAGGGATGGTTTAATCCTAAATTTAGATGTTGCGTCACCTCGTTGTTATAATGGGAGTGATAGTATCGTCGATTTATCGGGTAGAGGTAATAATGGTACTATGGGAGGATCCACATTCTCCACTGACAATCAAGGTATTATTAGTTTAGATGGTACCGATGATAGGATTGAAATACCCGACTCTAATAATGATTTTGACTTTGGTGCTGGTGACTACACCATTAATTGTTGGATAAACCCATCATATGATAGTACTTACCCCCATTTATTTACATTGAATGACCAATATAACTTTACATTGAAGGCGGTGAGGTTTGATAATTCAGAGGGTGGAAAAATCTATGTATACCAAGGATATAGCGTAACCTTTGGTAATTCTTTTTTAACCACAGATGAGTGGCAAATGATCACACTGACAAGAGAAGGACAAGTCCATAAATTATATAAGAACGGTACACTATCTGATACGGTTACTGATAGTAGTGGTCCTAAAAACATTACAGGAACGACCGCATATATTGGTTGGGGTTGGGCAAGTGAATATACCCCACAGAAAAGGGGTCCAATACAAGTTTATAATACATTATTAAGTGCAGATCAAGTTCTACAGAACTTTAACGCACATAAAGAAAGGTTTGGTTTATAATGGGTATTAGTGTTGGGTCACATATTGTTACAGATCACTTAGAGGTTAACCTTGACGGTTCATCTGAGATATCGTATTCGGGTAGTGGAACACAATGGACCGATAGAAGTGGTAACGGTCGTCATGGAACCCTAACAAACGAACCCACATTCTCAACAGATAATGGTGGTTTGTTTGACTTTGACGGTAGTAACGATTACGTGACTATTAGTGGTCCAAATAACGATAATGCGTGGACACCCGACAATAGTGTGGGTAGTGACATACTTTGTTTCGAAATATGGTTTAAAGGTACCGATGGATCGGGTAGGATTATTTCAAAACCGTGGAATGGTTCGGGACAATATAACATATCAATATACCCAAATACCTTTACACTACTTGCAGGTACTCAAAGTAACTCAATAGGATTTACAAACATCATAGATGGTCAGTGGCACCAATTAGTCCTATGGGCAAATAATATTCAAATGGGATATTACTGTGATGGTGGTTCATCATCAAATTCAATTACACATAACATAACTGAAGGTGTCCCACAATATGGTAATTCAGGACTTCCCTTAGGGTTAATGACACTCTATTTTTATGGTCAAGGTTGGTCGGGAAATACGGGTCATGCTAATCAGGGTAGAGTTGCACTATTTAGAAAATACAGTAAGATTTTATCTCAGGAAGAGGTATTACAAAACTATAATGCAACAAAAGGTAGATTTGGTTTATAATGAAAGTAGGTGGGGGTTTAAATAATGAAGGTCTAATATTCGGATACGATTCTGAAGGTTTACATTTTAGTGGTGAACCAACCACGAATTATATATGGCATCAAAATGCCGTTAAAAAAGAGTCTTATACCACATACAGTGCCACGTCATCAGGTAATTGGGAGTTTAACCATCCCCATGCAATTCAAACAGTCAACTCCAATGGAACATCCATAACAGGATATGTTAACACGGGTGTGGGTAGTTGGGAGAACACTCACCATGCTCATTGGCAATACGATGATGAATTGGGTAAACCCGTAACAGTCATGAATTGTTATGATGGTAATTGGAAGGCGAAGAGTTTTGGTGCGAGTATGAGTGATTGGGCGAGTTTAGGTATGAGTGTGGGAGATCAATATACAATTTCATGGTTACAGTGGACCAATAACCTAACCAAGAGAGCGGATACGGGATTCTATTCAAAGACCACCTCAGGAGGTAATGGATTCCACGATGGACGATCAAGTGGGTCGGCAACATCCACAAACACCAAAACACACACATGGGAGAGAGTTTACCACACATACACAATATCATCCGCAAGAGACTTAACTAATTCTTATGGTTCTGTCTATATGTATGGTCATTACTTTGTGAATGGTGCACCCACAATCTTAAAAATTGCCGACGTTCAATTAGAACTAAAAGACCACCCAACCAAATTCTCACCAACTCTTACAAGAACGGAGGCATTTAATGACCACGCAAATACAACACCTATAGATACCTCAAATGTATTATGGACATCGGATCAATATCCTGATTTTAATGCGTCAAGTACATATATTGATTTAGGTTCTGATATTGTTTTTAAAAATACAGGAGGATGGACGGTGGAGTCGATTGTGAAGTATAGGAATGTACCGGGTGGGTATGATAATGTTATATCACCGGGTAACTTCATAGGTTCTGATAGTATCATAAATAATAGTTGGTATTGGTCGGTATTAAGTAATAAGTTGGCGTTATGGAATAGATCACCCGGAGTATGGAAATACGGATCAACAATTATACAACCCGAAACATGGTATCATGCGGTATTAACATGTAGTGACGATGGTACTTCTTATCAGATGTACCTAAATGGAGAACCCGAAGGTGGTGATCACGTGTCATATGTTTGGAATAGTGCGTACTCAGGATTAAGGGTTAGGTACATTGGACAGGGTAACTCATCTAATAAAAGAAGGGTTGATGGTCAAATTCCTGTAACAAGAATGTACGATAGAGTACTACCCGCCAATGAGGTAAAACAAAATTATCTCTCCTTTAAATCAAGATTTGGTTTAGAATAGACTTGTCTTTTTAGTATATTTTCTTTATATTATTACCTATGGAGAACATAGGTTTCGGAATTATGTGCTTCGGTAAAGACTTTTATTTTAAAGGGACTGAAGAAAAATTAAAGAATATCTTAGAAAAGGGGTATAAATGTTATGTTTTAACAGATAATACTGAATATTTTCTAAAGAAATTTTGGGGTACGGGTATTGAACTCATTCCTTATAAAAGAAACTACAAATCATTCTACGATAAAGTAAGTCTTGTTAAAAATATTCATGAGAACCATGACATTGCAATATTACTTGACGCTGATTTACATATATCCGATTATTCTCTCTTAGACAGGTTATCAAAATATGACTTTAAAGAGGGTGTTTCCTATGTTGATACATTATGGAACCATACCGCAAAATTCAAAACTGTTGGTGACATACCAATGGTAGATAAAGAGTGGTTGGAGTATAAAAATTATGTTTTATCTATCTATCCCGAAGTGGATAATGTTGAAACTATATGGGAGTACTTCATCGTATTCAATAAGAAAGGTTTTCAAAAAGAAAACTTCTTCTCTGATTACGAAAAACTACAAGTGGTTAAGGAATTCTGTGATGTAAGGTTAAATAAAGATGTTTCAGGTGCGGGTGAAGGTGTATCTGTCTCTGTTTCTTGTTTAAAAAATGGTATCCCCATTAGTTTAGATAGGAGATTATTGACAATCACACAACAAACACTCAAACCAATTACAAGACACACACCAACAAAGGAAATACCTAATTATTTGAAGTGATAACAAACCAAGAATATATACAGAAATATATAACTACAGATGATGGTGATAAATTACCATTTCTGTGGACTCATGGTGCAACATCATCTCACATGGGTGATGGGATTATCGTTTATTCACTAATACAACACATGAGATATAAAAATTGTGTTTGTATTGGTACAGGAGGTGGGTATATCCCAAGAATAATGACACAAGCGAGAATAGACTTACACAAACAGGGAATATTTGAAGGTAACGATACCTATTCGTGGGGAGATATAGGAACAACGTTTCTTGTTGACCCATGTAATGGTATAGGTGGGGATAGTAATGTTTGTAATATGGATGGGTTTTACCAAAAAACCTTCTATCCTCGATTTATAAAAGAAACATCAGAAAGGGCATACTATGATTTCTTCGTTAGAGAAGATATTATGATTGACCTACTATTCATAGATGGTGACCATTCATACGAAGGTGTGAAGAAAGACTTTGATCTGTATACGAAGAGACTGAATCCAAACGGTCTCGTTTTAATACATGATACTGATTCTTCATATTCCGAAACTTTAATTACATCTGAAGATGCAAAAAAGGATTTCTTCCCCTTCGATGGTCCATCTAAATTAATAAGTGAATTAGAAGATAATAAAGATTGGACTGTTATGAATTTATTCAATTTTGGGAATCTTAAAGATAAACCATCATCAACAGGGTTAACATTGGTAAAGAGAAAATGATAAGATTAATTTGTGTTTTAGGTCATGGTTATGAATTGTTACCACACTTCATTGAACACTATTCAAAGTTTGTCGATGAGATGCAATTTGTAATATATGAATCTGAGATGTCTCCAAGGATCCTTAACAGATCTAAATCAATAATAAATCAATACGACAATGCAAAGATTGTAAAAGTTGTAAGGGATAGGGTATATGATTGGGAGAAAGTGACCATATTATACAACATGATCAAATCTAAGAATAAAAAGGATTGGTGGGTAGTTGCCGATATTGATGAATTCCACTTATACCCCAATAATGACTTATCCAAAATCATTGATGAATGTGAAGATAACCTTTGGACTATGGTGAGAGGTGGTTTCATTGACCGAGTGGGGGAGAATGGTGAGTTTCCTGAAATACAAAAAGATATTTCTCTATTTGAACAATTCCCTTATGCGGGATTTTTCAGATATCCACTCAGTAATGCTTGTCCTAACAAAGTTTGTGTGATGAGAGGTGATGTGGAATTAACCAATGGTCAACACTACGCCATTATTGATGGTCATACCACATGGAGATGGCAGGGATGGAATCACCCAATCATCGCCCCATTCCAAGACTACTCAGTACAGGTACACCATTTTAAGTGGGATAAAACAGTAAAGGAAAGATTGAAGAGTGTTGGTGAGTTAAACGAACCTTATGCATTCTCAAAAGAATACATGACGATGTACAACGAACTTAAATCCACAAATTTTAAAGTGAATTTAAGAGATAGGGATTTTATGTTTTTAAAATCCAATAAACCCAATTTCAGTTCATATCGGCATTGGGATAAATTAATAAGAAAAATAATAAGTGTTTAATTATGGCAACAAGAAAAAAAACAACTAAAGATGAACTAACACCATTTGAAGAAGAAATGTTGTTGTTGGAACAAAAAAAGGTAAAGTCATTAGATAAGATTGCTAACGCGGTTGATGCGTTAACAGTATGGTTCGAAGAAATCGATAAAGTGGGTTGGGGTGAACGAATAGAGTATTACCTCCACGAATGGCATAAAAACAAAATTTTAAATGACGAAGACAAATCATAAATTAGGTGTTGTTGTTCCTTATAGAGATAGGTACGAACAGTTAGTGTCTTTTAAAAGAAAGATGTCTGAGTATCTAAATAACAAGGGAATCGATTATGTTTTAATCATAGTCGAGCAAGACGATGCTAAATTATTTAATAGGGGTAAACTCCTTAATATTGGTTTTATTAGGGCGGAGAAAGAAGGTTGTGACTACGTAGTATTTCACGATATAGACATGATACCCCTTAAAGTTGATTACTCGTATTCTGAGGTTCCTGTTCATTTAGCCACTGACCTACTTGATGAAGGTTCAGGTAAGAAGGGTGATATATTCGACACCTACTTTGGTGGGGTCACCATTTTCCCCGTAGATACTTTTAGAATAATCAATGGATACTCCAACGACTATTGGGGGTGGGGTTTTGAGGACGACGATTTATTTATGAGATGTATTCAGAAAAAAATACCTCACGATACCCTATACGTTAATACTCAAGGGGGTTCTAACGTATCACTAAGGTTAAATGGTATTGATTCCTACCTCAAAACTAAATTTAAGGGGGATCTCACCAATAAGACAACTATCCTTATTAATGTGGATGCGGATGGGATTAAATGTGATCCTGAATCTGAATATGATAGGTACACGATATTGTCAATTCCCAACATAGGTCTAACAATAAGTTATGATTCATTTAGGAGATATAAGTTCTTATTAAATGAGGGAGTCGATAAGTGGTTCTATATTGATAGTGACATCACACAGAATCATAAACTAACACTTTCTGTGACGATTGATAATCACACTAAGAATGTTAAATTCTATAAAAATGGAGATTTAATTGGTAGCAAAAAACTAACTAAAAGTCTAAGAAATATCAGGAACTCAGATTTATTCATAGGGTCTAAAAATGGTAAAGATGAGTTTTTTGGTGGTACAATATCTCAGGTTGCCATTTTTAATGAAGTTTTAAAACCAAAAGAACTTAAGGCCATTAGTGAGAATGAAGTGTATTCATTATCGATGCCGTTTGGGGATTACAAATCCGATGGAAATCTAATCCAATATTATGATATGAAATTTATAAAATCATATAAAGTTATGGATTTATGTGACTATGATAATCCTGCGGAAATCATAAAAGGGGAGATTGTTAAAAGTGATATGGTTAGAGAGACCATTTTGGAAGTACCATTTAGACGTAGAGGGTATTTTGAAGTAATGGATCATAAGTCATCGGGATATGATGGTGGTGTGTGGAGTGATATCAATATAAGATACAATCAATTACGATTTCACAATGAAATGGTTCAGGGATACAGACCAACAATGGATGACGGGTTAACAACATGTGATTATAAAGTGTGGGATGAAACCACAATAAATAAACAAATACATATGAACGTTTCAATATGAGTCACAAGTTAGGGATATGTATACCGTATAGAAATAGGAAAGATCATATCGATCAGTTGATACCTAAACTAAGTAAATTTTTAGATATGAAGGGTATTGAATATTCTTTCTATGTGGGTCATCAGGTGGATGATAAATTATTTAATAGGGGTGCAATGAAAAACATTGCAGCCAAGATTGCCTTCGATGATGGGTGTGATTATATAGCGTGGCATGATGTAGATATGATACCCGAAATGAATGATTGTGATTATTCATACCCTAATGAAACACCAATCCACATTGCAACCAAACTCTCAAAATACGCGTATTCTATGGGGTACGAACAATATTTTGGTGGGGTGGTACTGTTTACTAAAGAACAAGCGGAACAGGTAAATGGATACTCCAATGAATATTGGGATTGGGGACAAGAGGATGATGATTTGTTTTGGAGATGTTATTATGAACAATTAACAGAGAATACAATATCACATAGATATGAAAATAAACCAATAGGTAGGTTTAATGGCGTAAATTCATATGTAAAGACTGACATGAATAGGTCGATTAGTTCTTGTTTACATCGAGACCATACAATATCTGTTTTAGTTAAATCTGACCAACAACCTGAGAAAGTACCTATTTGGTTGGTTGGTGATGAGAACAGAAAATTTATCGAATATCCCGTTTTAAGAAAAGAGGGTAGTTGGTCGTGGGGGTTCTCCTTCAACAATTCGAGAGCGTATAATTCATTGTATTTCTATAGAAATAATGATCCTGTTTATAATTGGGCGAAGAGACATGAAAATCAGTGGACGTGGTACACTACATCATATAATTCAGAAAAGGATGAATTGTACATCTTTGTTAACGATCAATTAGTTTCTAATAATGGTGACGTACTTAGGAATAAACCAATAGTCTTAACTGATAAGTTTAGATCACATAATTCATTTGGTCCATTCATATTAGGGTTTTGTCCCCATACGGGTGTTGCTTTCAAAGGTGAAATATCTGAATTGAGAGTCTACGACCGATATTTTGATAATTTTTCTGATGCACAGGATAATGAATTAGATCTCATTTACAAATTCGATTTTAGTGATTTAGAGAACGTAGAATTAAATGGTATGGAAGTTTTTCAGGACACTATAGAGGTTCCAAAAACAATTTTACCATTTAGGAGAGAAGGTAGTTTTTATTGTTTACCCCACATAGATGAGGGGTTTGTAAATGGTAAATGGGCTAAGGGAGAAACAACAGCACGTAACGAAAAAAGATTCGTTACAAAGATGCAACAGGGTGATATAGATTATAAAAATGAAGGACTAAATAAAATAATGGATGTATTGGACATTATTGAAATAGATGAGTCACTCTACCCCAATACTAAATTTATAAATGTTGAAATGAAATGAAAAAGATTTTAGTTTTAGGTGGTGGGGGATTCATTGGTGGACATCTCTCCAAAAAATTACACGATCAGGGTCACTATGTTAGGTCCGTAGATATAAAAGAACATGAATATCTTAAAGACTTTTGTAGTGAATTCATTAAAGGGGATTTAAGGGACCCTAATTTCGTATCTAAAGTATTCAGATTAGAAAGAGACCCCAACCGCAACGACATAATATACCCGTATTCCGATTTAAAACAACCTTTCACTTCCATTGATGTGTTTGATGAGGTATATCAATTAGCCGCCGACATGGGTGGTGCCGGTTATATTTTTACGGGTGAGAACGATGCAAATGTCATGCACAACTCAGCAACAATCAATCTTAATGTGTTAGATAGTATGGTAAAAACTAACACAAAAAAGGTTTTTTATTCATCGTCTGCCTGTATTTATCCTGAACATAATCAATTAGACCCTGATAACCCTAATTGTGAAGAATCTTCAGCGTATCCTGCAAATCCTGATTCCGAATATGGATGGGAAAAATTATTCAGTGAAAGACTTTACATGAGTTACTTTAAGAATTATGGTATAGAAGTTAGAATTGCAAGATTCCATAATATTTTCGGACCCATGGGTGTGTATAATGGAGGTAAAGAGAAAGCACCTGCCGCATTATGTAGAAAAGTCGCGGAAACAATTGATGGTGGTGAAATAGATATTTGGGGTGACGGTAATCAAACGAGATCTTTTCTATATATAGATGAATGTATTGAGGGGGTAGAAAGATTGATGGATTCTGATTTTAGGGAACCGATAAATATTGGTAGTGATGAGATGGTAACCATTAACGGATTAGCCGAACTTATCATTAAAATAAGCGGTAAGAAATTAAAAATAAATCACATAGATGGACCATTAGGAGTTAGAGGTCGTAACAGTGATAATAGACTAATAAGAGATGTTTTAGGTTGGTCACCGAGTAAACCGTTGAGTTATGGTATGGATAAAACATTTCAATGGATTAATAATCGAATAAATACAAAATAATGGCAGAAGATAGTATCAAAGGGTTTAAGGACCTGACCTCAGAAAATCCCATATATACGGGGATGAGGGACAAACTAAATAATGTTGGATGTGGTATGTGTTTAGCAAAGTGGACTCAGGTTACAATACACCTACAGAATGGACATAACCATTCTTGTCATCACCCAAGAACACATAAGATTTCCGAAGCGGAAATTGCAAGAAACCCATCCGCACTACATAACACAAGATTTAAAAAACAAAAAAGAAAAGAAATGTTAGAGGGTCTAAGACCTTCTGAATGTGATTATTGTTGGAATGTGGAAGATAATTCAGACAGGTTTTCGGATAGGGTCTTTAAATCTTCCGAAGATTGGTCAAAACCACACTTTGATGAAATAGTTAATTCTAATTGGAGGGAAGACTTTAATCCAAGATATGTTGAAGTTTCCTTTTCGAATACTTGTAATTTTAAGTGTTCTTATTGTGCACCTCAGTTCTCATCACAATGGATGCAGGAAATTGAGAAATTTGGTCATTACGAAACAAGTGCGAAGTTCAATAGTGTTGATCATATGAAAAATGAGGGTACTCGACCTTATTTGAATAGTGAGCATAACCCATATGTTGAAGCATTTTGGAAATGGTGGCCTGATTTATACCACGATCTACATACGTTTAGAATCACCGGTGGAGAACCACTACTCTCTAAAGACACATGGAAGATATTAGAGTATATCGATGAACAAGAAGAACCAAATAGGGAGTTAAAGTTAGCCATTAACTCTAATTTAGGTGTGCCTGACAATCTCATTGATAAATTGATAGATCGATTAAATTCAATTACCGAAAATGATAAAGTAAAAGAATTTGTTTTGTTTACATCTGCAGATACTTGGGGTGAACAAGCGGAATATATTAGAAACGGGTTAGAATTTAATAGATTTTGGGACAACGTAAATAAAATATTAGAAAAATGTCCGAGAGTGGTTATCACATTTATGGTTACTTACAATGCACTATCAGTGTTTAATTACCATAAATTAATCAAAGGTATTTACGACCTTAAAGAAAAATACAACTCCACCGATAGATTTTGGAACTCTGCTGTTTTCTTGGATACTTCTTATCTAAGATATCCTGAACACCAAACAGTTCAGGTCCTACCAATGGACTTTTCTAAACTTGTTTTCGAACAGGCCCAATATGCGGATTTCTTGAGTACTATTGAGTTTAATCACAAACATATAGGGTATTCAGATATCGAAATCCAAAAAATAAAAAGAACTTATGATTGGATGATTTCGGATAAGGATCCTCGTAAACTATTGACACAACAAAGAGATTTCCATATCTTTTTTAGTGAACATGACAGAAGGAGAGGGACTGATTTTGTTAAGACATTCCCTGAATTAGAAGAGTTCTATAATTTCTGTAAAAACATCCAACTATGATACACAAAGTAAGAGACGAATTATGTTATGCAGTACTACCCGAAAGTAAATACGGACTTTCAAAGTACCAACCATCTAAAGTTATGGATGAATCTGATTATACTCTTTTTACCAAAGTCAGGTTGATGGAACAATCGCACGATGACGATGGTGGGATTATTGCGAGACCGGGTAAACACAGTGGTTTCTTCTTTAGTAATGATCAAGATGGTGATGGGGGATACCTGAAATTTTTAATTTGGGTTAGAAAAGATGGTGAGGAGTTCCCACTATATAAAGACGTTAAGATAGATAAAGAACAGTGTAAAGAATGGTTACTAATACATTCAGTTAACGACCTCCAAAATAAACGAACTGATTTATTTGTTAATGGTGAACTTAAACACACCATTTCCCACGAGATATTCGATGAGAGGGTTAAATATGAAGACGAACCTTATTATATAGGTTGTGGTAACCCATTTTCGATAGACCCTAAGTATTGTAACCACGGAAATTTTGAATATGATTTCGTGGGATTAGTGGATAAAGTTATAAGTGTGGATGAAATCAAGTCACTTAAGGATAAAATAATAAAACACCCAACACACGGATTAAATATTATGGACCCTAAGAATCCTATCTCTAAGAATGTGGTATTCTATTTTGATTTTGAGAATATTTCAAGATATAGGATATGGGACGTATCTAATAATTCTAATCACCTCAATTTACATGTTACTGAGGAGGATAGAAACGATGAAACAAAAGAAATAAGTTTGATATGACAGTTTTTGCGGCAGTAGAGGATTGGGATAAAAGAATTAATTTTTGGTTACCCAACACATGTGAAAAGGATTGGTTCGAGAATCAAAATTACCTTAACACGTTAGGCGATTATTTAACTAAAGACTATATGAAGTCGGGCGCTATACCGGATAATGTAACTCCCGAATACAGAGATGTTCTATACACCCATAAGAGTGAACTAATGGGGAAGGAGTTAAAATATGTCTATTTAGTTAGTATTCTGAATGTACTTTACTTCGCCGAAAACGCAGAAATAGGGTTTGACCACGTAGATGAACAAATTCTTGATGATGTTAGAAAAGGTTATTGCCAAATAATATTCATACAAGATACTGAGGGGATGTCAGGTATGCCAAATACAAGTACTGAATATGATTTCTTACTTATAGAAAAATGGTGTGAAAATAAATCCCTACCAA
>Ga0213860_10000759_pt1 | contig 12985 bp, 9 predicted proteins | sample PICome_3_FD_160118 | JGI IMG/M metagenome (GOLD analysis project Ga0213860, IMG submission 160118) | Coastal seawater microbial communities near Pivers Island, North Carolina, United States - PICO550 | ecosystem: Environmental > Aquatic > Marine > Coastal | place: USA: North Carolina | collected...
TTATTACAATTTCCGGTGGTGTTGTTGAATCCTGTACATTTACCAATAAAAGTATTTTTAGATCCAGTGGTGTTGCATCTTCCCACAAAAACACCGATAAAGTTATTATCGATTCCAGTGGTGTTGCCTTCTCCTGCATTTGTACCAAAGAAGTTATTGCAACCTCCAGTGGTGTTGAATCTTCCTGCACAAGAACCAAAGAAGTTATTACAATTTCCGGCGGTGTTGTTTCCTCCTGCAAGAGCACCAAAGAAGTTATTATGATTTCCAGTGGTGTTGGCGAATCCTGCATAAGTTCCTAAGAAGTTATTACAATTTCCGGTGGTGTTGTTGAATCCTGTACATTTACCAATAAAAGTATTTTTAGATCCAGTGGTGTTGCATCTTCCCACAAAAACACCGATAAAGTTATTATCGATTCCAGTGGTGTTGCTTTCTCCTGAACTATTACCAAAGAAGTTATTATTAGCACCAGAACCAGAAGCACACTTACCGGCATAAGTTCCTAAGAAGGTATTATGTGATCCAGTGACCGTTGCACATTGACCGGCACCAAGACCGATCATATTGTTACAGCATCCAGTGGTGTTTGCTAATCCTGCATTTGGACCAAAGAAGTTATTATTATTTCCAGTGGTGTTGTCTCTTCCTGCATTAGCACCAAAGAAGTTATTACTACCTCCAGTGGTGTTGAAGAGTCCTGCACCAGAACCAAGGAAGTTATTATCACTTCCAGTGGTGTTGGCGAATCCTGCACTAGAACCAAAGAAGTTATTACTACTTCCAGTGGTGTTGTTGAATCCTGAACAGAGACCAAAGAAGTTATTATTAGTACCAGAACCAGAAGCACACTTACCGGCATAAGTTCCTAAGAAGTTATTATGTTGTCCAGTGACCGTTGCACATTGACCGGTACCACGACCGATCATATTGTTACAGCATCCAGTGGTGTTTGCTAATCCTGCAAGATAACCAAAGAAGTTATTATTAGTTCCAGTGGTGTTGTCTCTTCCTGCATTTGGACCAAAGAAGTTATTATTATTTCCAGTGGTGTTGTATCTTCCTGCACTATTACCAAAAAAGTTATTAAAATTTCCGGTGGTGTTGAAACATCCTGCTTCACGTCCAAGGATGTTATTAAAACTTCCAGTGGTGTTGTATCTTCCTGCACCAGGACCAAGGAAGTTATTATAATTTCCAGTGGTGTTGCATTGTCCTGCAGCAGTACCAAAGAAGTTATTATTACTTCCAGTGGTGTTGTTGAATCCTACACTAAGACCAAAGAAGTTATTATAAGTTCCAGTGGTGTTGTTGTATCCTGCATTATTACCAAAGAAGTTATTATGACTTCCAGTGGTGTTGGAGAGTCCTGCATTATTACCTAAGAAGTTATTATAACTTCCATCAGTAATACTATTACCAGCATTACATCCCATAAAGATGTTAAAGCAGGCAGTTCCTGTTGAAGGATCATACCCACCACCAGTCGTTGCATCACCGGCAAATATATTTCCGTCTGCGTCTTGTCTAAGTTCTTTTGCAAATGAACTAATACCAGCAATTTCACCACTAACAAAAACATTACCATATACAGTAAGTTTTTCTGTTGCATTTGTTGTTCCAATACCAACATACTCATTACTACCATATGGTGCTAACTGAATTGTTCCATCAGCATCAACATTAATCGAAGGAACACCAGTAATATCATTGACTGAAAAAATACTTCCAGATGACAGATTGTTTGTAATAGAAAATAATTGTCCTTCAGAACCTTGAATAGATAATGCAGTTGTTCCAATTGATGTTCCAGCATTGATTTCAAGTTTTGCTGATGGATTTGTAAGTCCAATTCCAATATTAAAGTTAGAATCACCATTAAACCAACTATTAGCACCAACACCAATTGCTAATTGATTACTACCTGTGGGATCGGGAAGTTGAACATTGCAACCAATAGCAATATTACTACATCCTGTTGTATTATTGCATCCTGCATCCTTACCAAAGAAGTTATTATTACCTCCAGTGGTGTTGAGTCTTCCTGCATTAAACCCAAAGAAGTTATTATTACCTCCAGTGGTGTTACTACATCCTGCACAGAGACCAATGAAGTTATTATAAACTCCAGTGGTGTTGTTTCTTCCTGCATTATTACCTAAGAAGTTATTAAAACCTCCAGTGGTGTTGTTGAGTCCTGCATCACAACCAATGAAGTTATTAGAAGTTCCAGTGGTGTTGTTGAATCCTGCCTGAAAACCAAAGAAGTTATTATTAGTACCAGAACCAGAAGCACACTTACCGGCATAAGTTCCTAAGAAGGTATTATGTGATCCAGTGACCGTTGCACATTGACCGGCACCACGACCGATCATATTGTTACAGGATCCAGTGGTGTTGGAGAATCCTGTATTACGACCTAAGAAGTTATTACTACTTCCAGTGGTGTTGTTTCTTCCTACATTAAGACCAAAGAAGTTATTACCACCTCCAGTGGTGTTAGATACTCCTGCATTACAACCAAAGAAGTTATTTTGACTTCCAGTGGTGTTGTTGAATCCTGTATTACGACCAAAGAAGTTATTATAAGCTCCAGAACCAGAAGCACACTTACCGGCATGAGTTCCTAAGAAGTTATTATGTTGTCCAGTGACCGTTGCACATTGACCGGCACCAACACCGATCATATTGTTACAGCATCCAGTGGTGTTTGCTAATCCTGCAAGATAACCAAAGAAGTTATTACTACTTCCAGTGGTGTTGTATCTTCCTGCATGAAAACCAAGGAAGTTATTATTATATCCAGTGGTGTTGAATCTTCCTGCACCACAACCAATGAAGTTATTACAACCTCCAGTGGTGTTGGATTGTCCTGCTTCACGTCCAAAGAAGTTATTATGAGTTCCAGTGCTGTTGAAGTATCCTGTATTATTACCAATGAAGTTATTATAAGCTCCAGTGGTGTTGCTTTTTCCTGCATTAACACCAATGAAGTTATTACTACTTCCAGTGGTGTTGGATAATCCTGTATTTGTACCAAAGAAGTTATTAAAACTTCCAGTGGTGTTGTTGAATCCTGCACAGAGACCAGCAAAGAAATTAAAATCACCTTCAGTAATGCTATTACCAGCATTACATCCCATAAAGATATTAAAGCAGGCAGTTCCTGTTACCGGATCATACCCACCACCAGTCGTGGAATCACCGGCAAATAGATTTCCGTCTGCGTCTTGTCTAAGTTCTTTTGCAAATGAATTAATACCAATTATATTGGAACCATCACCAACAAATGATGCTGCTGTTATAATTCCTGAAGCATTAATATTTCTTACAGACGTAATATCATCAAAGTTGGTCTCAATATTACCAACGGCAAATTTAGTTCCTGCCGACAATGATGTTGTTCCAACACCAAATGCATAGTTTGTTAACCAGGCATCAGTAGCAAGTCCAGTAAAAGAACCGGACTGAAACCACATAATCTTTTTATATGTGGTAGGAAGAGTTTCACCAGCACCGATAAGACTAATTAAAGGAGATCCTTCTGTCGATGCAACAGCAATACCACCATGATTTGCTGTGGTATCATTTGAAACATCATTTCCAACAGCATCAGTTCTAAATCCAAGAACAATATCAGAATCCGATACCTTTAATGTTTCAGTAAATAATGTAGCAGAAGTACCACCAACAGTTATGTTTCCATCAACATTTAGATCACGATTAACTTGCAAATCATTGGCAATAGTAACTGTTGTTCCAGGAAGTGTTGGATTATTTGGAAGTCCAATCGTAAGAGTTTGTCCAGAACCTACCGTTTCTATTTCATTTGCAGTACCTGCAATCGTAAATGTTTCACTACCAAGTTCAATAGAACCAGATCCACTATCACCAGCAAAATCTAAATCTTGTTCCCCAATTTGATCATCGACATAATCCTCAATAGACTGAGTTTGATCATCGACATAAGCCTTAATAGACTGTTGTGTAGCAAGAGCGTCATCACGATCTGATACTAAATCATTTTCATCAAGAATTGCAGTAATAGCAACTCCAACATTCGCAAGAGTTAAATTTGCAATTGTTGCTGCAATAGAAACATTAAGATCATCAAGTTCGGTGTGACCATCAACATCAATGTCACCGTTAAAGTCAACATCAGAAGCAAATGTAGAAACACCAGATACATTAAGATCATCTACAATTAAAGGACCTTCAATACTTACATCACCTCTTACATCTAAATTATAATCAGCATCAAAAATTGTAGTACCAATACCGACTCTACCAACAACCTCTAATACCTTTTGGTTTTCGGTACTTCCTTCTATACCTATTTTTTGCTGATTCTCTCTACCAGAAAGAAAACGAATTTGAGATACCATTTTACTAGTTTAAGATATTTTTATTATAGATTTGATGTTTCTAGAATACTACATATAAATTTAAGATTGGTTGCACTACTCCCAACCAATGTCAATGAATTATTAGTTTCTACAACTAATTTTCCTGTAAGAAGGTTTGCAGTATCATTAGAAGGAATTGATAATCCCTCAGTGATAGGAGTATCAACTCCATTTCTGCGATAACCAAAACTAATTGTTTCTGTCAAATCTCCTGTATTTGTAGCCTGTGCTAATAATACAACTCCAGTGTATGCGACTGGAGCAGTATAAATTCCTACTGTACTTGTTCCTACGGTTTCCGTTATTGTTCTGAATACATTAACGGATGCTGCTGCGACTGCCATGATTAATCTCCTAAAGCAAGAATGAATGGTGTAACTTGTGTAAATAAACTCTGAATATAAATGTTTCCACTTATTTTTCCTGTTGCCTGATTAATTTCAATACCATCACCAATTCTAAAATTACCAGCCTGGTCAGTACTTGTATATGTAATTTCACCACCATCAAGTTTTATAACTTCATTTTCTGGAATTGTTACACCACCTCTCGAAGGATATGCATCTGAAATTGTATTTCCAGAACCAATATATTGGAAAGAATGAGAACTAACAATTTGAAAACTCTGTCTTGCGAAGTATACAGTAGATCCAATACCAACTTCATTATTTATATTTTGAATCAAACTAATTGTTGAAATTCCACCGACAGGTTCTGTTGCTTCAAGTACACCATAATAAATTGCCTCAATCTCTGCTTCTGCCGTTGCCTGGACACCACTTGGAGGTGGAGAAATTGTGACATTAGGAATCTCTTCAAACTGTGATCCTACACCAAACACTAAAATTTCAGTTACAGAACCATTTTCAACTGATGCAATAGCTTGAACAGGAATCGCAAGTCCAGGACCCGTTGGTTCATCAACTGTTACTACAGGCGGACTTACATATCCAGATCCTCCGTTTGTAACTTTAATATCACTTACAAAAAAATACTTTTTATCAAAATAAAGTGCCTGACCTTGATAAGGACGTTTATTTCCTAGTCCAGAAACAGTAACGATATTCTGTGCTTCTGCACCAGTAACACTTACTTCACCAGTATACCTATCAATACACTTAGTTGTTTGATCACCAATACCTTCTGCAACTAATCCTCTAGTTCCAAAAGAAGAGTTGGAGTTTGTCAAATCGCATTGGCCTCCATTACCAGTATAAATCGCAATATCATCACAAATGGTGAAGATTGAAACTAACTGACAATACGCACCGTTAGTTACTGATACACCAATACCACCTTGATTAAATTGAGTGTAAGAGTCAACATTAAAAGAACCTTGAACACCAATAGTGTTTATCTTATCTCCTTCATCAGCATTAAATCCATCAATTTTTGCACCAATACTATTTGGAACAAAATTAGTACAGTTTCTTATATATGGACCTTTTGTAATAACACCAGTTCCTCTGGAGAATGGTGGTTTGACTGTTCCACCACTCACATAAGTATGAGAAATTGTGCTCATACCAACATTAACTACAAATGTAGTTCCAGATCCAACAACATCAGTTACCTTAAAATTATACCCATTTGTTCCATCGGGGAATAGTGTTGTTGTAATTCCACTTCCACCAGAACAACTAAATTCAATATCTCTCAGAGTTACAAAGTCACCTTCTCTTACAATGGCACCAGGAGCAGTAACAGTCGTAACTCCTGTGGTTTCATTATAATTTACATTTGTGATATCAATAAATCTATTAACAATAAAACCACCAGAAACATAAGTATGCTCTAATGTTGAAATTCCAACCGCAACATCATATGTTCCGTCTGCATTCACTCTATCAATATAGAAATCATATCCATATCTTCCAGATGGAAACTTTTGTTCTGTTGTTCCAATACCAGCACCAGAATCACAAGAGAATGTAAGATCAAGAAGTTCAATTAAATCACCCTTTTTACCATTAAAATTTGGAACTGTTAATCTTACAATTCCACTTTCTTTATCATAAGAAGCATTTGTAACGCTGATTGTGCTTGAAATTCCAGATCCAGAATTTCCTGGATATGTTTTTTTAAATTGTGATCCAACAATACTCGGACTATTTTTTAAAATATTAGTAACAATTCCAACACAAGTGAAGATTGCCGAATTAACATTTGCACAAGAAGGAATTACATTATTATATCCAGTGATTGGATCTTCCTGAATGGATAAATCTCTAACTTGTGTATATTGATTTTGGAAGGTTTGATATTTTTGAACTGTCCCTCCACTTGAATAGGTATGAACAATTGTAGAAATTCCTACAAAAACTTCAAATGTATTAACTCCAACAACATTATGAACAGGGAAAATTGTTCCATATGTTCCATCTGGGAATATTGTTGTTGTAATACCAGAACCACCAGGACAACTAAATTCAAGACCTTTTAATTTTACTGGATCATTTTTAGACAGACCGTGAGAAGCAGAAGTTAATGTGATAATACCAACAGTATTATCATAAACTGCTCCGGTAATATTAGTTGCTGATCCAACATAAGTAGCACCCCATACAGCATTGTTAATAACTGCTCTTGCAACTTCTTTCGAATGCTCAAGTGCAACGATAGTTTGTGTGACTTCTTCCGGATTCTTTAAAATTGCGTCAATTAAAGTATTATCATCATTATAATATTTTTCTCCTGCTTCAACACACTTTGAGTTTCCACCTCTAGTCATATCATGACATACTGCTCTATAAATGTCTTTAATATCATCAATACAATCTGATTTGGTATCATAATCTATTCCATAGATAGTCGTAATTCCTGCAGCATTGTCAAAATCATCAACAATACTAGTTACAATTCCTGCTAGTGTTTCTATAGTTTGAAAAGTATCGGTGCAACCACCAGCAACCAGAATTGGGGAATAACTACTTGTATCTTGTGTGAGAGATGTATATACTTTTGGATATGTTTCGTTGTTTATAACATAAGTAACAATTCCAACTACATGTCCAATTGCATCAATAGTTGCAGTTCTGACACTGTATCCATTTGGATCAAGTGTATCAATATGATCTAAAACACCACTATTATAATATGATAAACCTGCACCAATTGATTTTCTATTACTTCCTGCCTTTAAATCAAATGAAATTGCTCCAAGAATATCTTTAATATCATCTTCACAGTTTGAAGGAGTTGTTAAAATTCCATTACCATCAACTACTTGAAATGCTGGATTTTTATAAGCAGTGGATGTTAAAAATCCAATTGTTTCTGATGCAATAAAATCAACATTCAAATCAATCAATCTTGATGCATCTTGTTCTCTATTATTCCCGGCAACTCCACTATAACCACTTGTTAAAAATCCTACAGTTTCATGTGCAATAAAATCTAAATTCTGACGAATTAATCTTGCACCATCAAAAAATCTATCTACTTCAGTTCCAAGTAACTCACGAAATGCTATAATTGCAGATCCTTCTGTTGATGGACTACCTATAAAACTCAAATCTGTAATATGAGATCCATCACTTACATAGAATAAATCTTGTCCAACATTGCCTGGTGTTACAAGACAACGACGAAGTTCTGTTCCCTCTACAGATACATTATCTGCTAAATTAATTGGATTATCTTCTACATAAGTTCCGGGAAAAACCTTAATGGTATCACCAGGTAAAGCAACTGCTGCCGCAGATTTAATCGTTGCTTTTGAATTCTGTTCGTTCAATCCACTGTTAAGATCATCACCATTATTTGAAACATATATTGTTCTTCCAACTATAGATACACTACCAGCAGAAATTTGTACAACTCTGGAACCGACACCTACATTTCCTTGTTCTTGTTTGAAGAATATATTACCATCATAAAAGTTTACAGCTAATTCACCTAATTGTAACTGCTCATTCGTTGGTTTTTTATTAGGTACAGCAGACCTTTTAATCCTAATAGGAGTTGCCATTTATTGCATCTGGTATTTACCGTAAGAGAGCAGTATATACTGCCCTTTTCATTTATTTATAAAAAAATCAAGACACTATATTTTTTCTTGATCCGTAACGACACAAATTTGATTTTGATTCTGGTCTCATCCACTTTTTAATTTTTTCATATCGTTCAACATTAAAAAACTCCTGCGAAAGATACCAATCTTCCATAGGAGAATATGCTTTATCTTGATTACAATCATGGCAGGCACATAAAAGATTTTTTGTAAAATCTGGCCCACCCTTCGCCTTTGGAACAATATGGTCTATCGTAAGTTTATCTTGTGATCCACAATACGCACACTCATAACCCCACTCTTCCTTTATCTTCGACCTCCATAACCTTTTTGCTTCTGCAGAACTTGTTGTTTGGAGGTTGAAGACATAGGCTTGAGGAGAATTGTAGAGAAGCATAGGAGATTGCGTCTTACCTCTATTTAGATTCAGTCTCCGGCAAATTTACGGTGAGGTGAACTTGGTGTAACGATGTATTCAGTTAATGCATCAGGTAGTGCATCTGTTTTATAGTTAACGTGCCATCCTTCCATTGCAGTAGGTGGTGTAACAACTTCACCAGTCTCTTCATTATAAACTCCATCATCATTATAAATGATACCGACAACATCGATGGCGTGTTCGTGAGTATAATACTGTATAATCCATTCATCTTCATATTGAACACGAATACCTACCTCAGTTGCTTTAGTTTCCCAAGTAGTTTGATCTGTAAAACGTAAATAATTTGTTGTTTTCATAGTTCTATTGCGTTAGTTCTTGAAGGTCAGAGTCTGGTAGTCTTGTGGGCCAATAGGTGAGGCGGGCGATGTGGCCGTTTAAGTAGCTAGATACTGTGGGATGTCTCCCGATAAACAAACGATCTAGTGACGATGGCATAGTAAAAGAAGTGTCAGGTGTACCACCATTTACTGATACATTATCCGTTTGCAATCCTAGTGCTGTTTTGTTACCAACAACAGAACCTCCAAAAAACGAGCCATCAGAGCTATTATTGCCATAATGATTTATACCCTCAAGCCTGATCCTGTTAGCAGTCAGGGTACTGTCGGTAAAATAGTAAGTTTGACCATTATTGATGTTGAAAGTTCTGTCAACAAACACCGTCCCTTCACTTTGGTTATACCAAGAGCTGAAGTTCGTACCTTCAATCGTTGCGATGTCAGCTGCACGGGTTACGGTGCTGGAGGTTGTGGGGATGTAGCTGGTGGGGAAGGATCCTGTTTCGACTTGGAAACCCCAAATGTAACAATCAGTACTTGATACTCCAAAAGTGTTAATAGTAGTAAGTGGACGGCAACTAAACGTAGTATCAGCCCCTGTATCGTCAACTATTGCGTCAGAAACAAATCTTGTCCATTTACCTGCTGGGATAGTTTTAACCGTATCTAAAATTTCCGAACCATAAAGTATGCGAGATTTGAAGTTTGGTATTTCTACAGCACTGTAAATATAAAACGAAAAAGTAAGCGTTGACCCAGCTGGTACACTGTTTGTACCTTGTGAAATAGATACGTAGGAATTAGATGCTTGGACTCTTGTTGCAGTATTAGAGCCATCAGGTGCTGTAAATGCATTAGGAGTTACTATGGTTTCATTGCTACCAAATGTAAAGGTTACATTTCCGTTGGAAACGTAGTTAGTCCGTTCCTCTTCAATCAACAACCCCAGACTCTCACCAGTCACGGGGTCATGGTCAAAGCGTGGATCATTAACATTGGATGTTTGAATGATGCCATTCTCATCTATATAAGTTCCAACAGAACCACGAGTAAGTTCTACTTGCTGATTACCAACACGACTTTTTAAAGATTTTTTAGATCCAGTAAAAACAAGGTCTAAAGAAGGTTGACCATATCTATTATACCTATTTTTCCCAAATTCGGATGTCATTATTTTTTAATAGTTTTCTTGTATTTATTATATAAACTCACCCATATCATAGATATACATTCTTCCCATCATAATCCAATAAGAAGTGAATAAATCCTCAAAGTGCTCTGCGAAAAATCTAAACTTCTCATCAATAAGTTCACGACCTAATACTTGGAAGTGTGCCTTAGACAATGCAAAGAATTCATCCAGTGCTTCTTCATCCCCTTGCTTAAATCCACGAACATATAAATCCCTTGCGGTATTCATAATCTCATGACATTCTTCTGGAAGTATCACCTTCGTTCTTCCATCAGGCAATGGCAATACTTTATTTTTAATTGTTCCCATCGAAAGTTTCATACACTCTCGACTCTGTTCGACAGACAATGCTCTCTCATCACCATCCCTAAATGCATGTTGTATACATCCATTCGTGCATTCCACAACACGAATAAGTGCAGTCGCATCTAATACTTCTTGAGATTGAGAACTCCAAATGTCCTTCCAATACTTATAATACTGTTGATTAACTTCCATAATATTCACTCATTTAGATTTAATAGTTCCAATGACCCATGATCTCATACCATAAGGTGTGTCAGCAATCAAGCTTTGAGTCAAGGTTGCTACTTCTCGTGGCACCACTAAACAAAATCCAATACCAAGATTGAATACATTACGCATTTCTTCCTCAGCAATGTCTCCTGCCTCCTGTATCTTGTTAAAGAGTTCTGGTCTCTCCCAAGCATTATAGTCAACATCAACTGTAAGACCCATTGGAAGGCATCGTGGGAGATTCTCAGGCAATCCTCCTCCAGTGATGTGTGCCATTCCTAAGATAGGAACTTCGTCCAACAGGTGCTGAATTAAACGGGCATAGATGGTGGTAGGTCTCAGCAACTCAGGCATGTCCTTATAGAAGATCTTATGTCTCCACAACATATCATTGATGAGTGTGTATCCATTACTATGAAGACCATTACTCTCAATACCAATGACTACATCACCTGCTCGAATATTACCACCATCAACAATATCATTTTTCTCTACAACACCAGTACAAAAACCAGCAAGGTCATAATCAGTTGCCCTGTAATGTTCGGCAGTTTCTCCACCTAACAATTCCATTCCTGCCATTGCACAACCAGTGGCAATTCCATTCACAATGTCAGTGACATTATCATCAATTTTTTTAGTAGAGATATAATCTAGAAAATATAATGGTTTAGCACCAGAACATATAACGTCATTGACGCACATAGCAACGAGATCCTGACCAATAGTGGTGTAATCATCAGCAATCCTACAGATATTAATTTTAGTTCCGACACCATCGGCACCAGATACTAATACAGGTTTCTCATATCCTGATGGAATTTCCATCATTCCACTGAACCCACCAATATTAGGTGCCAGTGCTTTGATATACTCTACAAAAGATCTACCCTTGATAATGTCAACACCAGAAGTTTTGTAGTCCATTAATAAATTTCTCCTTTGATAATACCTTCACGGTTTTTTAGTTTCCATACTATGTAATCCATTGTTGGAATACACATAGGATTCCAACCAACAAAGGTTGTTGACTCTCCACTTGGTATCTTCCAACACTCAGCATCATCATTATCAAGGTCTAATGATTTACGATACTCATCCTCACCAAACATAACAACTGCTCTCTCAGCAGCATTCAAACTCTTGAAACAATCAAAGCAGTTCTTTCTAATCTCATCAGGGATTTGATGTTTCATTGGATTGCTAAAGGTTGTAGTCGGTCAAGGATCTGACGATAGGCAGGAATAATGTCACCTTCATCGTTTCTGAATAGATCTTTATCAAATCTTTCATCACTACCAATCTTCCATAGTCTCATACTATCAGGACTAATCTCATCGGCAAGTAGCAACTCACCATGAGCAGTGTATCCATACTCAATCTTAAAGTCAATCAAATCAACACCCATAATATAAAACATCTGACGAAGATGATCATTAATTCTTAGTGTCATATCAATAAAAGGTTCAGGATCATATCCCATCAGACGCACACGATCTGGTGTCAGTAAAGGATCATGCTTCGTATCATCCTTCAGAAAGAACTCAACAATTGGTTGTGGGAGTGGTTGTCCTTCTTTAAGAGTTGTTTCTCTTACAATAGATCCGGCAGCACGATTCCTACAAATCACTTCCAGTGGAACAATTTCTACCTTAGTACAAATCATTTTGTTTGCGCCAACCATACAATCATAGTGAGTCGGAATACCTGCTTCAGCAAGTTTCTCAAAGATGAGAGATGAGATACTACAACAGAGAGATCCTTTTCCTAAAGGGTAATCTTCCTTTTTTCCATTACCAGCAGTCACCTTATCATGATACTCAATGATGACACGGTTACTGTCATCACCTTGATATACCGTCTTCACCTTTCCTTCGGTAATTATTTCCATAAAAAAAGAGGGTTTTAATTTTTATAGTATACAATAAAAAACCACCCCAGTCAAGGAGTGCTGTGACGGTTGTGGAAGTGGATGGATACATATATGCCATCTTATCGTCTCCTGGTTGCTGTGGTGATTGTTCCTAAACCATAACCGGAACCGTCACCATAACCGGAACCGGAACCGGAACCGTAACCGTCACCGAAACCGAAACCGTAACCGTAACCGTCACCGTCACCGTAACCGGAAACGTTACA
>Ga0213860_10000768_pt1 | contig 12901 bp, 25 predicted proteins | sample PICome_3_FD_160118 | JGI IMG/M metagenome (GOLD analysis project Ga0213860, IMG submission 160118) | Coastal seawater microbial communities near Pivers Island, North Carolina, United States - PICO550 | ecosystem: Environmental > Aquatic > Marine > Coastal | place: USA: North Carolina...
AGGAATCCTGAGGGAAGCGAGCGACCGAGTAAAGAAAAGAATTTCAATCACTTAGGACTGAAAAGGAAGCGCAGATATGGCAGCCCGTAGGGGAATCGAACCCCTCTTTCCAGGTTGAAAACCTCGAGGCTTTGGCCTTTTTATCGTTTGATTTCAGCGCATTAAGAGATCTCACGTTCTGCCTGGACCGTGCTGGGACCGTGGGCTCGTTCTGGTATCAGCGGCACAATCTGGGCAGCCTGCGACATTCCGCCGCATGAACTGCAGAGATTGCCCTAAGTGCGGGGCGAAGTGGATCGACGGGGTCCTGTACTGGTCGACGGGGCAAAAAGGTGATCCGGCTGTTCTTGCAAATCTCGTGTGCGATCTTCCGCAGGTTCAGCGACGCGGCGGCTGCATTAACGAGACTGCAGGCGATCCTACAAAGGACACCTGGGCAAAGCGCCGGCGGTTTTCAGAAATGCTCGCTCGCGAGCTGGGAGACGACGAAAACCCGGAGCCGTTTCTTAGAGGGTTTCACGACTGACACCCGATACCCTGAGGCCATGGATGAGCCCAGCTGGCTGGACATGGAGCTGCCGCTCCACCTGGAGCTGGAGCAAGAGTGCGCGGTCCGCAGGCTGCCAGAGATCGAGGACGTCGACGACCTGGAGGAGCTCACCAAGACTGCCATCGAGCACAATTTCCGGCTGGTCTGGATCTGCAAGCAGTGCATCGATCGAGTGAACGAGCTCGAGCAATCGATCGACGAGCTGCTGGAGGAGGAGGCGACTTAGTCCGACTTAGTCGACCTCGATCACTGAGAGCGGCAGGCCACAGCGCCCAGACAGTTCGATGGCGACCAGCTCCGCCCGCTCCTGGGCGAGGAACCGCCAAGCGCCATGCTTCTGTTGCACCCACCTGGTGTGGCTCTCCTCTGTCGTGCAGAAGTAACCCTTCGGGCCGTGGATGACGTAGCGCTTCACTGGCCCCAGGCCAAAGCGCGGCTCCGGCAGATTTTTTCCATCGTCCAGCGGAGTAGCTGTTTTTTCATGCTCTCCGCGCTGGTGATCGTGATCCCTTGATCGTCAGACCAGCTGTTGAGCAGCTCCAGCGGGTCGTGGCCCTGGGCCTCGGCCGACTGGTTGAGCTCATGCCATAGGTCGGCCTCGTACTGGTCGAAGAACTTGAAAAACTCGGCCTCCTCCTCCGTGGTCAGAGCCCACAGGGTCTCCGAGGTCTTCCAGTTCTGGCTGATCAGCGTCTGATCGAGAACGTCGAGGTTCTGAACAGCCCACTGCAGAAGTGCGGTCATGATTTCGTCCGTTAAAAAGGGGCAACCCACGAGGGGCCGATGAACTACAAAGGCGCCACCATCCTGGCGACAGGAACACAGAGTCGGATCGTGATCCTGGGCAAGATTGAGGCCAAGGAATTCGAGAACCAGGCCGCCGCCGAAGCGTTTGTCGATCGATGCCTCGACCTGGACGACGACGGCGACCAGGACTGATCAGAACGGAATGTCGTTCCCGTTGTTCGGGACCACGTTCCCGCCCAGGGCGTTCGCGAGGTTCTGAGCGCCCACACCAGCGGCGACGGTTTGCGGTTGCTGGGCAGGGGCTCCGCCGTTCTTGGCCGCCTTGATCACCTCCCGGTCTGCTTTCGACTGCAGCAGGTCGACCGTGGTCTGAGTGATGATCAGCTTCGTTTTTGTTTCGCCGGTTTGCTTGTCGGTCCAGGCCTGCTGCTCCAGCACGCCTGAGACCTGGACAAAATCCCCTTTATTGAGATTGTCGGCAGCCCACTGGCCACCCTTGCCCCACACCTCGGCGGACATGTACCAGGGCGGTAGATCTTCCCAGCTGCCGTCCCTGTTTTTCTTGCCCCGCTGCTTAACGGCGAAACGGATCTCGGCAACCATCGAGCCGTTCTGCAGTGCGCGGAGTTCTGGGGCTGCGGTGCAGTTCCCTGTGAATTGAGCTGTTGCGGTCATCGTTTGCCTGGGTCGATTGTTTTTTCGTATTCGATCAGGTCGGTCACTGAATACAGGATCCGCGCGCCGACCTTGGTGAATTTTGGACCGATCCCCTGATGTCGCCAGTTGGCGAGGGTGTGGGGTTTCATCCGCCAATAGTTGGCGAGCTCGGCCGGGGTTACGAACAGTTTGGGAAGGTCGTCCTTGTCCTTCATGTTCAGAAGCGGGTGCTCATCAAAGCCAGTCAAGAGCTATCGCTCAGAAGTTGGTTTCGTGTTTTTTGTTCGTGATTGTTTCGGATCATCAGCCAGTCTCCTTTGCTTCAGCTGTTGCTGACTCTTCGGTGATCGTCACCTCAGACGGCTGCGGAGCTTCGTCGAGCCGGCTAGCGGGTGAATCAAAGATCCCGCCTAATCCTGAAACTTCAGAAGTAGGCTCACTCTGGGACGTTTCAAGCTTTTTCGTTTTTTTGTCGCTGGTCTCCTCGAAGTGCTCGAAGTCGAGGCCCAGCAACACCTCAGGCGCATACATGCTGATGAGCCACTTGTTTGCGCGATGTTTGAGCATCTGCTCCGGCATCGTCTTGTATTTGGAATTTTTCGTCCAGTTCTCGCGTTTGGCCAGGGCCAGGTCGACGGTCATCTCGACGACGTCTCCGTCATGCAACGGCGCGTAGGCGGTCACTGACAGCTGGTCAGTCCCGCGCCCTTCGACCTTGTGCCGGATCGGCCCGGCGAAAGCCTTCGAGCGATTTAGCAACGCTGTGGCGAACTGGGCTGAATAGCCCGGCTTGCCGCCGATCATAAAAATGTTCTGTAGCGCTGCAAGCGGGGAGACTCCCAGCTGCTCAGCGAGCTCACAGACGACGTAACAGTCCTGCGGGTTATTCCGGAAATGTTCCGGGACCATCCGGCTGGCGGCGTAAGCATTAGCAGAACGCCACCGAAACTCCATGGATCCAGCCTGTTCGCGCACGTCTGCCAGCTCTGCATTGTCTTCGGTGTGAATGGTGATTGAGGAGTCGGTCATGCTGCCCACCGGGGAAGTTCGAGGTCGACGATCTTGGTGTCATATCCGGGCCAGTGGTCGTCACGCTGGCACACGGCGAAGTTCTCCATCGCTTCGCGATATTGATCGCGCCCGATCTGGACGAACTGGTCTGAGGCGCGATAGATGCCCACCCCATAGGGCGGTTCTTTTTCCACCACGACGAAGACGAAGTCTTCGACCTCGCCGAACTCACCAGAGGCACGCAAGCCGTCGAGGTAGAAAGCCGCCTGCCAGTGATATTTGAAATTGGCCGCAGACTTCGAGAAGCCTTTCGGGCCGGCCCCGCCGTAGAACTGGGAGCACGTCTTGAGGTCGACGATGTACGTCTTGCCGTTGATCGTCTGGATCCGGTCCATCTTCGCTTTGCAAAGCAGCCCGGACTCCTCGTCGACCCACTGGATCACTTCCTCGCTGTAGCCGTGCGCCCCCTCGAGGAGGTTTGAGGCCGCTGTCGATTTCAGCAGGGCATGGGCGACATCGAGCGCCTGGTCCCACTCGTCCTGTTCAATGATCTCGGCACCCTCTGGCATGGAAGCCAGGAATGCTTCATGGGCAGCTTTGCCCTCTTTTGTGTTGCGCTTGTACTCCCCTTTGCGGACGTACCGGCTGTTGAATTCTTCGAGCCCTTCGAGCGCTCGACAATGGATCAGGGTGCCAAGCCTCAGGGCTTTGCTGGGTGTTTCAGGTGCGCGGTCTGGGTTCAGGTAGCGATGCCAAAAATGAAGCGGCGAATCGGCAAACAGCTTCAGGCCTGAACAGTTGACGGCGCGGATCTGCCGATAGTCGGCGTCCGGCATTTGGCTCATGGTTTCATCCTCAGGAGATCCCCAGAGTTCCTTCGCGGTCCTCTGAGTTCGCCGAAATTACGGGCTTTTATCTGGCGGTCTTGTTTAATCCACGACTTTCTTCCGATTTCCTTGAACATCCTTTTCCTCTTTCTTTTCAATGACTTGCGTGTCCTGTAACCCTTAAAGGGACATCAAACAGCAGTCAAGAGGAAGGCATGAGGGTGACTCTCAGGGATTATCAGGAGGAGGCCGTCGCGAAGATCCGCGACGCATTCTCCCGGTTCCTGTCGGTCCTGTTTGTGCTGCCCACCGGCGGCGGAAAAACCATCACCTTCTGCTACGTCGCAGAGCACGCAGTCGAGAAGGGGAACCGGGTCGCGATCCTCGTCCACCGTCAGGAGCTGGTCGCGCAGACTGCCGACAGCCTCGAGGCCCTGGGCGTGGAGTTCGGGCTCATTGCCCCGGGCGAACCTGAACACCCAGACCGGCCCGTACAGATCGCGAGCGTTCAATCGCTCGTCCGTCGCCTCGATCGCTGGGCGGATGCCTTCGACCTGCTGGTGATTGACGAGGCCCACCACTGCGTCGCCGGTTCATGGCGCAAGGTGATGGAGGCCTACCCGAACGCATTTCGCCTGGGTTGCACCGCGACGCCAGAACGACTCGACGGCAAGGGCCTGCGGGAGTGGTTCGGGGAGATGGTCGTCGGACCGACCACCTTCGAGCTGATGCAGCGCGGCCATCTCAGCGAATGCCGCATCTACTGCCCTCCGACCGGGATCGACTTCAAAAAGCTACGGGTCCTCGGGGGAGAATTTCGCAAGGACGACGCAACCGAGGCGATGGGCGCGCCGACCTTGATGGGCGACGTGGTTCAGCACTATCGCGAGCACCTGTTCCCAGGCACAGCGATCGCGTTCTGCGTCACGGTCAAACATGCCGAGCGCGTCCGGGATGAGTTCAACGCCGCCGGTGTGCGCGCCGAGGTGATAGATGGCACGCTGAAGCGAACCGAGCGGCAGCGCATGATCCGGGGCCTTGCGACGGGAGACGTCCAGGTTCTGTGCAGCTGCGAAGTCATCAGCGAAGGAACAGACGTCCCGAGCGTCGGAGGTTGCATCATGCTCAGACCCACGCAAAGCCTGAGCCTGTTTCTGCAGCAGGCCGGCCGATGCCTCAGGCCAGCAGAAGGCAAGGACCACGCCGTCATCCTCGATCACGCTGGCAACATTCAGCGCCACGGGCTGCCGCAAGACTTCCGGGCCTGGAGCCTGGACGGGCAGGCGGCTCGAGTCTGCGAGGAAGAGAAGCGCTTCGCCCCACCTGTTCGGGTTTGCCTGCATTGCTTCGCAGCCATCCCCGGGAATGTGACAGCGTGCCCCTATTGCGGCACCGAACGCCCAAAACCAAAACCCAAGCCGAGCGGAATCGTCGGCGAAGGAAAGCTCAGGGAGATCAGAATTGAAGAGGCACTTATCCGCATTCGCGAGAAGGAAGAGAAAGCCAGGCGCAAAAACCAGGTCGGCCAAGCCCGCACCCTTAAGCAGCTCAAAGCGCTCGCCAAAGAAAGGGGATATTCTCCGGGCTGGGCTTATCACATCTTCAACAACCGGAGAGGACGTGGCTCACAGCTATGAGCAGGCAATCCAGAACGACATCCGCCTCGAGCTGGGGCACGGTGACACGCGCCTGTTCCGAAATAACACCGGCTGCCTGAGGAACGACCGCGGCCGGATTGTTTGCTTCGGCCTCGCGAAAGGCTCGAGCGACCTGGTCGGATGGAAGACGATCGAAATCACCCCCGAGATGGTCGGTCACACCGTCGCGGTTTTCGCCGCGATCGAAGTCAAGGACAAGGGTCGGCCTACTTCAGAACAGCGGCGTTTCGTTTCCGCAGTCCAAGCCGCTGGCGGCCTGGCAGGCATAGCGAGGTCGGTCGATGAAGCCCGAGAAATCCTTCAGACTTAGCGGCACCCGTAGACAGATCAGGGCAAAGGCCTTACAACTGCGCCGTGCAGCGTTCCTCATTAGCACCTTGGCCAACCGGAAAAAACCGGGCGACCTTGTAACGGTGTCAGAGCCACGCTACGCCATGGCCGCGCTCGAGACCGTCTACAGGCAGACACATGTCGACGCCCCGGAGAAAATCGAAGAGACCGAACTCTGGCATTTCGCCAAGTTCCCCGAAGTCTGGGCGACTGAAGCCATCAGACGTCGAACGGGATTCTGGAACTACCGACGATGTGAGCAGGTAGTGAACCGGGTCCGGATCCTCTACCACCACGCCACCCCCATCCTGGAGAACTGACGGATGGGATTAAGCGAAGAGATCCGGCGCCTCCCAGAGGCGTGGCGGTTTGCGCTGGTCAGAAAAGGGCCAGACGGAACCAAGAAAGCCTATGAGCGGGGCTGGCCCCAGGGCATCGACCACAACCAGGTCGAGCAAAAACTGAGCCACCCGCGCTGTGTCGCCTCAATGGTCGGCGTGATCCTTGGCGAAGTCTCGGGAGGCGTCGTCGCAATCGATCACGACGGCGACGGTGCCGATGAAGTGCTGCGGGAGGTGTTCGGCCTCGAACAGCTACCAGAGACCGCGATGATCACCTCCGGGAGGCCTGGCCGGTTCTGCGCGTTCTACACGCTGCCGGAATCTGAATGGCCCGACCTGCGGAAGATGGTCTGGGATTCAAGCGTCGAAGGCGAACAGCTTGAGGTCCGCTGGGGCAACCCTCGGGGCGGCGGTCACCAGCAGGTGGTCGGCGGGATCCATCCCAACGGCAACGCCTACCGCTGGCTGCGGCATCCGAGCGAAGGCATCGCGGAGCTGCCGCCGCAGATCCTCAAGGTTTGGCGGGACCGCCTGCAGGGCGAGAAGAGAGAAGCAGCACCCGCGAGGCTGCGGCCACTTCCCGAGGCCGGTGACAACGTCATCCCCCCAGAGGTCTTGATCTGCCCAGGCAACCGTGAGCTGATCCGAAAAGGGGTCAGCAAGGGAGGGCGGGATCAGACCGGGATCGCCCTCGCGTGCGATTTACAGGGCGTCGAGGACTGGGCAAACTCGAACGGCTACAGGTTGCGCGAACGTCCCCGGGGGCTGTTCGTCGACTTCTGCAACAACTGCCAGCCCCCGCTGAGCGAACGGGACGCCAGCAGGATCTGGGAGTCAGCAGCCAGCAGGAACCCGACGCCGTCCCTGTCTGAGGAAAAACTGCAGAACAACGTCCGGGCGTTTTTGAAGCGAGAACATCGGGAGGTCGCCGTCTTGCGCGCAAGTGTCACAGTCCAAGAGCGAGCCGTCGGGCTCCCATTCCAATGCCTCGGATTCAATAAAGACGCCTACGTTTACTTGCCCAGAGGGCAAAAGCAGGTGCTCTCGATCACAGCCTCCAGCCACGTCGAGCGACGGCTGCTCACTCTCGCGCCACTGTCCTTCTGGCTCGACCGATACCCCAAGGAAACAAAATCCGGCACAATCGTCGACTGGGGACTCGCGATCTCAACCCTCTATGAAATGCAGCACCTACAGGGTGTTTATGACCCTCGCCGGGTCAGAGGACGGGGCTGCTGGATAGACGAGGACCGCGTCGTCATCCACCTGGGCGACCGCGTGATGGTCAACCGCGACGAGGTCGAGGTCGGCGCCGTCGACTCCCACTTCATCTATGAGCAGGGGCCGCGGCTCTCGAAGCCTGACTTCGATCAACCCCTCGATGTCACGCAGTCGCGTTGGCTTTTAGAAACAGCCCAGATGTGCAGGTGGGAGCACCCAGGGGCGGCCGCTATGCTCTCCGGGTGGGTGGTTCTCGCTCCCATTTGCGGTGCCCTCAGCTGGCGGCCACATTGTTGGCTGCTCGGCTCGGCAGGCTCAGGCAAGTCGACCATTTTGGCCGACTTTACGAAACCCCTACTCGGGGAGATGGAGACGTCCGTGCTCGGGGCGTCTACTGAAGCCGGCCTCAGGCAAGCCCTCGGGAGCGATGCCATTCCTGTTCTGATGGACGAGGCCGAACAGGCCCAGGCGCGTGATGAGGAGCGCCTCCAGTCGATCATGGAGCTCGCCCGGGCGTCGTCGTCAGAGACCGGCGCCAAGACCCTGAAGGGCACAGCCAGCGGCACCGGCCAGGAATACCTGATCCGCTCGATGTTCCTGCTTAGCTCGATCACCTCGAGCCTGAAGCAGGGGAGCGACAAAAGCCGGTTTTTGCTGCTGCAGCTGCACAACCCCGCGAACGACACCCCAGAGGAGAGCGAAGAATTCGCTAAGCAATGGGAGCAGCTCCGCCAGCGCTTCGCGAGCATCACCCCCGAGATCGGGCGGCGCTTGATCGCTCGGACCGTTGCCCGGCTGCCCCAGCTGCTGCGAGAGATTCAAGTCTTCTCAGACTGCGCGGCAAAGGTTTTCGGATCTCGCCGAGCTGGTGATCAGTTTGGCGCGCTACTGGCCGGGGCTTACTCCCTGACCACAGACGAGGAGGCGACGCAGGAGGCTGCCATGGCCTTCATCAACCAGCACGACTGGGAAGACTTCCTCGAGCCTGCAAGGGCCGCGGCCGACCATGAGCGGTGTCTGTCCCGGATCCTCGAGCACCGCGTCAAGACCGGCGCGCTGGGCGAGCCCGACGTCCCCCTGGGCGAGCTGCTGGAGGTTTCCCTCGGGCGGACGCTTCACGGGGAGATCGACAACACCCTCGCCGACAAGCTGCTGCAGCGGAGCGGGGTCAAGGTCGAGAAAACGGAGAACGCGCTGGCCATCCTGATCAGTGCCAATCACACAGCGATCGGGAAGGTGCTCGAGCGGACGCCCTGGTCGAACGACTGGCGAACCGTCTTAAAGCAGATCCCGGGCGCTGACGTGACCCCCTCGACATACTTCAGGGGCGGGCATCAAAGCCGGGCGATCCGGATCCCCGCGGAGCAAATAAAGAAGAAGAGCTGATGGCCCTGGATGTGAACGTCGTCGACGCGGAACGGATCCGCGTCTGTTTGACCGAAGACCAGATCGAGGTCTGCTGCTATGTCAGCAGCTTCCACCTGGTCGACGAGAAGGAGCCCCAGCTCAGGGCCGCGATCAGACGAAAAGCTGCTGAGGCTTATAGCCCACGCCCCGATAGGTCAGAACCTTGGGAGGCTGGGGCATAGGGCAGCCCTCGCCCTCGCCGGGGTCATAGGCCACGCCGCGATAAGAACAGGCCTCGAGGTGTGCGACCTGGGCGGCTTTAAGGTGCGCCTCACGCTCGGCGTGGGCCTTGATCATGACTGCCATGGGATCTCCGAACGCAGGGGCCCCATCATTGCGTATCAACCGCTACTCTGCCGGCGCCGTGCTGCCACTGATCAACCCGGTGTAGTGGCCATGGCTGGGATGCTCTGGGTCGTCTCTGCCGTCGCGTTCGTAAAGCCATTCCATGAACTCAACCCTGCGGGCCATGCAGGCGACATCCTCGGCCCCAGGGGCCCGGGGGACAAGAAAAGACGGGAGCGGCACAGGCTCAGCGCATCAGGTCGAACTCTAGGACGACCGACCTGAGCACGACCTGGGCCTGCTGCAAATCGTGCTGTTCCTGGGGGTCGCCTCCAGGCCACACCCGCAGAGCGGTGTCGACTGCCGAGAGCAGCGTCCGGGCTCCTGACTCCGTCAGGGTCATGTTCATCTCAGGCTCCATCCCCCCATTGTGACCTGTGCCAGATGACAAAGTGTTACGCGCTGTTGTCAGTCTTGGTGTATCAGGGGCATGATAGGTGCATCGGAGGCAAACGGACCTCCACCACTCCCGGAAACCATGATCGCCGCCTTCACCGCCAAAGCAAACACCCTCGACAGCGACGGCCTCCGCACCCTCTACACCCAGCTGTGGAACCTCGAGGGCGGCGCCCCCTTCCAGATGCTCGACATCGTCCTCCATCTGCTCATGACCCGGGACGGCGTGGAAGCCACCGAGGCCTTCGTCGACACCCTCGACTGAGGCCCCGGGCCTCCGACCCTTCGCGTTCCTCCCATGTTCAAAGCACCCCAACACCTCGAGCCTCTGAAGCTGCGCTACCGCGAGCTGCCTGGCTCTGAATCCATCGAGGCATTCCTCAACAACCCACAGCTCAAAAAAGCCGACGACGTCTTCCTGAAGATGGCCGACGACCAGCTCCGCGCGAACTGGCTGATCGCCGATAATCAGGACCATCGCAAGCCGTGGGCTGAGCTCTACTTCCAGGCCCGCATCTACCTGGGGGTGATGTGATGGAAACCAAAGCCCAACGCTGGCGGCGCCTCACCGGCGCCCGCATGACCTCCCTGATCGATTTCCACAGGAAGCTGGGGAATTGTGCAAAACGAAAAGACTACGACTTCACCGAGGCCCAGGCCCAGGTGCTCTGCGCTCAGATGTTCCGCGGGGTGATCGCGAACTGCGAACACTACAAAGTCGACCCTGAGACAGTCTTCGCCGGCGCTTTGCGTCAATATCGCGTCCTATCGGACCGAGGACATAAGGCGTGACGGCTGCAGGTGATTTCAGGCGCACCCGCGGGGTGTGGCAGCTCCAGGCGTTCCGAGGGGGCGCCTGGCATCACGTCTCAGGACACGTCGACGAGCTCAACGCCCGCCGCGCCCTTAAGAAGATGGCGAAGTGCCAGCCACAGTTCCCGGAGCATTTCCGGGTCATCCACCGATCCGACCGCGACCGTTTTATCTATTTCTTATGAACGACGAGCGAGCGCCCCTGTTCTGGGCGAAGATCATCACGCTGGCCACCCTGATCGGCCTTTGCTTCCTTGCTGCTCCTAACGAGCTCGAGCACGTTGAGAAATGCTTAGGGACTGAAGACCAATGCCGGCGGCTCTGACTACCTTGCGAGGGGGATGCACGAGTCGCCTGGGGGGCCTTGAGAAAGCCCCCTTTTTTTGTGCCATGGCAAAACTCGAACGGTTCCAACGCGGCCAGCTCTACATCGAGCGACAGATCCGGAGAGAAGGCCCCCCGGTCGTCTATGTCGCCTACTACCGCCAGAGCTCCTGCGGCTTCACTGACCAGGCCAGGCTCCTGAAATGGCTCAAGCTGGGCCGCGGCACAGAGACCCGCGCGAGCCTTGAGGCCTGGCTCGAGGCTTTCGATGATCAGAAATACCAGCGGCCCGAGCTGGACACGGAGCAGCTGAAAAAGGAGGGTTTCGGGCCTGAAGCCCACCTGGACGAGAGCGACCCGAACCACCAGACCAAGATGGTCACATGACGAACTGTTACACGGCTGTGTCAGTCTTGGTGTATCGGGGTCATACTTGGTGCATCAACCGCACAGGAAACCATGACCAACACCAAGGCCGCCATCTTCGAGTTCGTCGCCGCTCTTAACGCCAAGTTCGGCAGCGACTATCTGTTCCAGGTCGACATGGGCCGCAAGAACGCCCGGGTTTACACCGTCGACCCTAAGAGCAGCTACCCCCAGCGCTCCGCCTATTGCTTCGTGCGGATTGAGGACGGCGCGATCCTTAAGTGCGCTACCTGGAAGGCCCCGGCCCAGGGTGTGCGCGCCTGGCTGTCTGACGTGCTGGCCAACAACCTCGAGGGGGTCGATCAGTACACCGGCTGGCTCTACCGCTGAGGCGGGGCCAGATGACAAACTGTTACACCAGGATGTCAGTCTTGGTGTATCGCAGGCATACTTAGGGCATCAGCAGGACACCCCGATGGCCACCTCCACCAACAACAACCTGACCGCCTACCAGCGCGAAACCCTCAGCGCCCTCTACGCCTCCCTCGATTACCTCAACTGCAACGACCTCCCCGGCGTTGCTGCGCTCACCGCCGCCATCGAGGCCATCGAAGCCCAGGCCTGAGCCTGGGCCCCCGCAAACCCCGCCAACCCGAAACCATGACCTTCTCCACCGCAGCCTTCGACGAGCACCGCCAGCAGTTCCTGGCCGATGTCCAAGCCGGCGCCCTGGTGTTCTGCAACCACTCCGGCGGCAAGGACTCCATGGCAATGTTCGAGCTCCTGAAGCAGCACGTCCCCGCTGATCAGCTGATCGTCATCCACGCCGACATGGGCGATCGGGTCGAGTGGGAAGGCACCCGCGAGCACGTCTACGCCACCACCGACGGCTTCCAGGTCGAGATCGCTCAGGCCATCAACAAAGCCGGCGAGAAAAAGGACTTTCTGGACATGGTCGAGGCTCGCGGGATGTGGCCCTCTGCGTCGACCCGTCAATGCACCAGCGACCTCAAGCGCACCCCCTGCGAGAAGGTGATCCGCCGCGTGATGCGCGAGAAGGGCGCCAGTGTCGCCTACAACTGCATGGGCATCCGCGCCGAGGAATCCAGCAGCCGGGCAAAGCAGCCCACCATGACCTGGGCCAAGAGCAAAAAACTCAACGCCGCAGGCCGCACCGTCCACGAGTTCAACCCGATTTTGGACATGCTGATCGGCGAGGTGTTCGCTGTGATCGAGGAGGCCGGCAAGGCCCTGCACTGGGCCTATGAGGCAGGCATGAGCCGCCTGTCCTGCTGCTTCTGCGTGCTGGCCGCCCAGGACGACCTGAGGACCGCTGCAGCCCTGCGCCCGGAGCTCGCCCAGGTCTACGTCGACACAGAGGCCCGGATCGGCCACAAGTGGACCGCGACCAAGACCCTCAGCGAGATCATCGGCCTCGAGCCGTCAGCGGCCGCCGCCTGACGCTTCAGTGGGGGATAGAGCCCGCCCCCATGGAAATCATCCTGGCCTGGTCCCTGAGCTGCGCTCAGTACCACGGAGCCGTTCAGCGCCTCTATGCCGACCCGTTCTTCCAGAAGCCCGAGCATCAGGAGCAGCGGCGCGACATTCACGAGCTTTTCAAGTCCCGCACTTTCCCCGAGTGCATCGAGGTGATGAGCTGAGCCACCTTGCGAACTGTTACAGCGGGGTGTCAGTTCTGGTGTATCTCGAGCATACTTAGGACATCAGCAACCCACCCGAAACCATGACCCGCATCGAAACCGTCGGCCGCTTCGTCACCCTCACCACCGAGAAGGGCAAGACCATCGAGGTGACCCTCCCCGCTGAGCACGATTCCCGGGTCTTCATCCGCGTCTGCAACGCCTCCGCCCGCGTCTGGGGCCACTCCGTGGGCAAGCCCTTCGCCTC
>Ga0213860_10000769_pt1 | contig 12896 bp, 12 predicted proteins | sample PICome_3_FD_160118 | JGI IMG/M metagenome (GOLD analysis project Ga0213860, IMG submission 160118) | Coastal seawater microbial communities near Pivers Island, North Carolina, United States - PICO550 | ecosystem: Environmental > Aquatic > Marine > Coastal | place: USA: North Carolina...
GAGATGGAAGCTGGACTACCAGTGCTTGTCAACTTCGCGACAGTTACGGCAGCACCGCCGTCGATGACGTTTACATCTGTGCTATGTTTATTGGAGAATGATCTATGAGCACCTTAAACGTACAAACCATACAAACAGATTCATCTGGATTTAATAATGTTGTAACATTTGCTCAATCCCAAGGAGTTGAGAATGGGACATTGTGTCGTCTTTGGGTCAGATTTAATGGCACAGGCACAGTTGCAATTAATGATGATTTTAATGTAAGCACTATTACTGATGCTGGAACTGGTAATTACACAGTAAATTTTAGTAATGCTTTGCCTAATGCTAATTATGCAGCTTTGGCAACAGGAACTGCTGGTAGTACTAGTGGTGGAACTGCTACTTGTGACAGTACCTCGTTTCAAGGAAATGGTACAAATACTAGTAGTACAACATCATTTAATATAAGGACTGTTACTGGTAGCGGTGGTAATACTGATATGGAGTGGATTAATGCAGCAGTATTCGCTTAATATAAGGAGAATAACTAAAAATGTCACAGATTAAAGTAGATAGTATAGTTCCAAGTGGAGGGTTGCCTGCTGGTTCTGACGGTGGGGGTATCATTCAGGTTGTCCAGACCGTGATGACTGCTAAAACCTCTCAGTCAGTTACAGCTGGAAAATCAAACTGGACAAATATTACCAATTTTAGTTTGAGTATTACTCCTTCAAATACAAGTAATAAAATTTTACTAATGGCAGATTTTATGTGTAGTGTTGATGCCGCCCGGTATTTTATGAATGCATTTAGATGGACAAGAAATGGAACTGCTGTAGGATTAGGTCCTACGGAAACTAATTTTGAACCTGCCTCATCTAGCCATTCTCGTGGTTCATATGATAACAACGGAGCACATTTTGTAAATATGCACTATCTTGATAGTCCTTCTACTACCAGTGCTATAACATATAGAGTTCAACAAGCGGGAGAACGCACAGGATTATTCTACATGAATAGATCAAATCTTAACTACTCAAACACAAACTACTCTCATAACCCAATTTCAACTTTCACCGCATTGGAGATTTCTGGATAATGGACTTATCACACGCACTTTTAGAACTTGCTCCTGGCGCTGTCTGGGAAGAAGAAAATGATGATTATAATTCTATACAATGGCATTCCCCAGAAATTCCAAAACCCACGATTGGACAAGTCAAAGCAAAGATAGAAGAGTTAAAGGAACGCCAAGCTTGGGTATTTCTCCGTCAAGAAAGAGACCGTCTGATTGCTGAAACTGACTGGTGGGTTCTTTCTGATAGAACTGCATCTGATGCACAGTTAGCATATCGTCAGGCACTTAGAGATCTTCCAAGCACTGCGAGTCCTGTACTAGATAGTAGTAACACACTAGGTATTTCGGGAGTTACTTGGCCAACTAAACCCTCTTAACTTTTACTTTTTAATTTTATATAATGGAAAATTTTATTCAAGTCATCAAAATTCTTGATGCTGATCAACTGAAGGTAGTCAATGATTACATTGATAGTTTAGAGTTTATACCAAATACTGTATTCAGTGGTCAAGGTGGACAAGCCAGAGTAGATGATCGCATTCGGACTAGTACTGGAACAGTTATGTGGGACGGCGATCCTGCTACTGACCTACTTCATGAACAATTAAATGCAGGTCTATTAGAATATAGAGAAAGACTTGTAGGTCTTGATTGTGCTATTGATGGATACCCTATTCCTGGAGGATTTAATACAAGTTCTCATAGAGAAGGTATTCAGGTTTTAGAATATGATGTAGGAAAAAAGTATAATTGGCATTTTGACGAGTGTACTGATCCTAATCAAGATTTTTATCATAGAAAAGTATCAATCGTTCTTTATCTGACGGACGATTTTGAAGGTGGCACAACTAGATTTAAACCAGAGAGAGATTATAAACCTAAAGCAGGGTATGCTCTATATTTCCCATCTAACTGGTGCTTTATGCACTGTGCAACCCCAGTAAAGTCTGGTAAGAAGCGGGTAGCAGTAACTTGGTACTATTGTAAGGACCATATGAACACACCTGTCGATGAAGACGGAAAGAAAACTCTGGTTCTCTCTTGACATCCGACCCTATATACCCTATAATAGGTGGGTCAACAAGAAAAGTCCATGAACGACCTTGAATTGCAAGCAGTTGAAGTTATGGAGCTCATTGAAGATACTGTGAGTTACTACTGCGACGACAAGATGACCAGCGGTGAGATGGTATGGACTATGATTGCCTGCCTTGCTCAAGCAAAACTTAATCAATTCCCCCCACAAGAGACCGACTGATATGGAAGTATTTACAATTGAAGAGTGGGAAGAAAATTTCGATGAACTCTACAAGAGAGTAGAGGAAGGAGAGACTATAGGAATAGTCAAAGAAGATGGGACTGCTGCTGTTATGATGCCTTACGATGATGATATCGTCCGAATACACACGGATCACGACGACGCATCATAACGGGGGTATAGCTTAACGGTTAGAGCGAGCTCCTTATAAGGGCTTAGTCTGGGTTCAATTCCCAGTATCCCTATTGCTCCCTTAGCAATCTGGTGAATGCACCGAACTCATAATTCGGCTGAGGTGAGTTCGATCCTCACAGGGAGCACCAGCCCGCATATTCCAACAGGCAGAGAAAATCGACTTAAAATCGATCCAGTGTCGGTTCAAATCCGACTGCGGGTATGTTAAATAAGACAGAGGGGAATTCCTATGTCTAAGACTTCTTTCAGGGTAAATCAATCTTATAACTGGTTTAATAGCGGGAGCGTAATTGTTAGGATGTATTTCCTCAATTATGTTCCCTTTACTTTTGATGATCTAGCAGAGGGATATTTGTATGATCGAGATATTGTAGAAGAAGCGGATAAATCTAGATGTTATGATCTAGAAGATGTATATGTTGGGTCACAGTATCTTATACTAGAAAGCTGTCATCCTTGCTTTGATATGATTGATATTGAGAATATAGATGAACTACCTGAAGACCTTATTCCATTTTTTAATGAGGAAGATTTACGAGGATAAATAAAGCATAAGAAGAGATTCGGTGTAGGAAATTGCCACTAAACAAACTAGAGAATTTTATAAAGAATACAGAAGGGCGCATTCTTTATGTAAACCCTAGCGACCTTGATGCCACTGATGCGATTGAAAATCAAGGTAATTCATTAACTAAACCGTTCAAAACTATTCAGAGAGCACTGCTGGAGGCAGCTAGGTTCTCTTATTTAAGAGGTAGTGATAATGATTTAATCGAGAAGACAACTATTCTGTTGTATCCTGGTGAGCACGTTGTTGATAATAGACCTGGTTTTGGTGTTAAAGATGTAAGTGGAACTGCTAGAGCAGTATCTCCTGCTGGTGCAGAGACAAACGCTCAAACTACTCTGACTCTGACTACTGATTCTATATTTGATTTAACACAAGAAAATAATATACTTTATAAGTTCAATAGTATCCATGGTGGTGTTATTGTTCCCCGTGGTACTTCTATTGTTGGTCTTGACTTAAGAAAGACAAAGATTAGACCAAAGTATGTACCAAACCCAACAGATGATAATCTGTCTGGTAGTGCAATCTTTAGAATCACTGGCACTTGCTATTTCTGGCAGTTCTCTATCTTTGATGGAGATATGAGTGGAACTGTTTATACCGATAGTTCCGACTTCTCTTCCTCTAATACAGCAACACCTACATTCTCTCACCACAAACTTACTTGCTTTGAGTATGCTGATGGTGTAAATATCCCAACAGGTTTTGATATTAGTGACCTGGCAATGTATTACAGTAAGCTCTCCAATGCTTACAATAGTGAAACTGGTAGAAACATTGACCAGAAGTGGCCTGCAGAACCACTGGGATTTGCTGCTAAGCGCCCAGAGTATGAGATTGTTGGTGCGTTTGCTAGTGATCCTGTAAATATTTCCAATATTATTTCTGGTGATGGATTTACTCCTAGTTCTGTAATCACAGTTACTACAAACACCGACCATGGATTTACATCAGGAACACCTGTTAAAATTAAGGGTGTTGGTGTAGATGATTATAATATTTCTACTACAGTTCAGAATGTAATAAACGCTACTACATTTACATTCTTACTGCCTTTTGTTAGAAACAACCTTACAGCAAATCCTAGTGCTGCTGGTGCTACTGCAACTATCGAGACTGATACTGTTCAGGGTGCTTCTCCATATATCTTTAATATCTCCTTGCGTTCCGTTTTTGGTATGAACGGTATGCACGCTGATGGTGCTAAAGCGACAGGATTCCGTTCAATGGTTGTGGCTCAGTTCACAGCAATTAGTTTGCAGAAAGACGATAGAGCATTTGTTAAGTATAACGAAACCTCTAGAGTTTATGAAGGTATTGCTGTATCTAAAGTAACGGGTGCTGCTCTTGCTAGCGGTTCTTCATCTACAAATGCTAGCACTGTCTATCACTTAGATAGTAATGCACAATATAGAACTGGATGGGAAACTTCCCACATCAAAGGTTCTAACGACTCATTTATTCAGGTTGTTTCTGTTTTTGCTATTGGTTTCGCTTTCCATTTTGATGCTAGAGAAGGTGGAGATTTCAGTATAACCAACTCTAATTCCAACTTTGGACAATATGCTTTGAATTCCTCTGGATTTAAGAAAGAGGCATTCTCTAAAGATAATAAGGGATATATTACATCTATTATCACACCTAAAGCAGTTACTGCAACATCAGAAGAGATTGATTGGGCAACACTTGATGTTGGTTTAACAACCTCTGTTGGTATCTCTAGTCACTTGTATTTGTTTGGATACAATGATAAGAGCATCAAACCACCTTTCAATGTCCAAGGTTATCGTATTGGTGCTAAGGTAGGTGAGGAATTATCTTTTATAGGTTCTGGAACTACCTACACTGCTGCTGTTCTCATGGTTGATAATGAGATCAGCAAAACTGCTTCAGGTGGTGTTAGCACTGCTTTCGGTTCAACAAGTGCTCTAAAAGAATATATTATAACTTCTAACAGTAGTGGTATATTAACCACCGAAGGTGATCATGAACTTCTGACTGGCGAGAAGATTATAATTAACAGTAATGTTGGAGACCTCCCAGAAAAACTTGAGGCACATAAGGTTTATTATGCTATTAGAGAATCTAATAATGAGATTAAGATTGCTTCTTCTCTAACTAATGCTGAAAATGATGAGTCGATCGCTATTGTTGGTGGAAGTCAGTTAAAAGTTTGCAGTAGAGTTTCTGATAAGAGTGCTGGTGATCTTGGTTCTCCTATTCAGTTTGATGAATCTACCGGTAATTGGTTTATCAAGTCTTCTACTGATAATGCAATTTACAATGCTTTCAATACATTAGGAGTTGCTGGTCTTACTGAAAGAACCACTAGTAGTTTTGTAACTAGAACTGAAGATTCTAGAAGTCTTGATGAGAAACTTTATAAAATTAGAGTTGTTATTCCAAAGGAACTCTCTAACTGTAAGGAACCTGAAGAAGGATTTGTTATTCAAGAATCTAGTTCTACTTCTGCAAGATCTGACTCCGATTTCACTGCTACTAGTATTACATCTAATGATGCTGATTTTGATAGAAATCCAAGGTTCATCAGCACCTGCTCAACTACAGCAACTACAGTAACTCTTGTTGCTGAAATTCCACATGATATTGTAGTTGGTGAGAAAATTACGGTTAAAAATGTAACCAGTACACAAAATACTACTGGAACTTTGAACAAAGGATACAATGGTGTATTCACAGTTCTTTCTACACCAAACGATAAGACCCTTACATATTCAACAACTGATGTTGAGGGTGTTGTTCATACAACTGGAACATTTACAAATAATACTACTTCCAGAACAATTGAACTTCCCAGATTTGAAAGAACTGATTGGAAAGGAAACTATTACATTTACAGAAACGAAGTTATTCAACCATACGTTGAAGATGTAAGTGATGGTATCTACCATCTATATGTCTTGAACGCAGGTCTAGAAATTGCTACTGAATATACTGAAAACTATTATAGTCAGAAAGTTGATGATCTTTATCCACAGTTAGATAGAGATAATCTGAACGATGACCCAGAGTCTACTACATCTTATGCTTTAAGAGCACCTATTGGGGATGTTAATACTAGTGACCTTAAGAAGAGTCTTACTAGAGAAACAATTGATAACATCTTACCTTCTCTTGGTATTGGACACTCAATTACTGGTATAACCACAGCATTTACATCAACTGCTGTTGGTGTTGCTACACTAACCTTTGCACAAAACCACAACTTCAACGGTATTGTAACCTTCAGTTCTCTTTCTGGTGGTACTGGATATACCAATGGAACATACCAGAATGTTAAGTTGCTGAACGATGGAACGAGCACCTGGGATGGTGCTACTGCTAAAGTTACAGTATCTGGTAATTCAGTAACTGGTGTTGATATTATCTCTGGTGGTTCTGCATATACAGACGGCGAAACTCTAGACTTTGATGCTACAGTTCTTGGTGGTAGTGGTGCTGATTTATCAATCGCTACTGCGGGTATTTCTAGCGTCATCGGTAATACAGTTCAGATTACTGGTGTTGGAACTGTAACTAGTAAGCATTACAGAATTGTTTCTGTTCCTTCCACAAATCAAGTTGCCATTGCTATCAGCAATTTGGATACTAGACCAGTTCCTGGTCAATATTTACTGAACATTGCTTCAGAGATTACAGTCTCTACAGCAACAACATCTCCATCAGGTGTTACTACATTCACAACAACAGAACCACATGGTTTCGTTATTGGTAACAAACTGACTGTTAAGGATACTAATGATGCTAGTCTCAGTGACCTTATTATTACTGGAATAACAACTGATACTGTAACCACTAATGCTGGAATTGGTGTTACACTACACGGTCCTAAGTATCTTCTCAAGAATGGTATTGCTTCTAATGATTTAACATCCGATAAGAACGGTGAGAACTTAGGTTCTAGAGGGCTTTCATTCTTTGGTAATGAAACCGCTTTACTGAAGGAAGACATCACTAACTTGGTTGGTTCTACAACACTGAAGATTGCAGTAACTAACTCTGGTCTTAATACAACTGGTAGATTTGAACTAGGTTCTTACATCCAAGTTGATAATGAAATCATGAGAATAACCAGTAACGCTCTGTCTGGTTCTGGTAATGATGAAATTACAGTTATTCGTGGTGTCATGGGCACCACTAAGGAAGCACATTCTGGTGGTTCGTTAATCAAGAAGATTGAACTTAAGGCAGTTGAGTTCCGCAGACCATCTTATCTGAGAGCATCTGGTCATACATTTGAGTATCTTGGTTATGGTCCAGGCAACTATTCTACCGCACTTCCACAGGTTCAGGTTAGATCTCTGAGTGAAGAAGAAGAAACTCTAGCACAAGCACAAGAGAAATCTTGCGGTATCGTTGTTTACACTGGTATGAATAACGATGGTGACTTCTACATTGGTAATAAGAAGATTAACTCTGCTACCGGTAAAGAAAAGACCTTCGATATTCCTGTTCCAACTATAACAGGTGAAGACCCAAGTGTTAATAGTGCAGTATTTGATGAAGTTATTATCAAGGAGAGATTGATTGTTGAGGGTGGAAACTCAGGCACAGTTCTCTCACAGTTTGATGGTCCCGTCACCTTCAATAATGATGTAAGAGTTAATGGTGGATTTACTCATGATGGTGATTTGAAAGTCACTGGTCTTGTAGAGTTCACTAATGATACAGATAATACTCTGGGTGATGTTGATACTGGTGCTTTCCAGATTGATGGTGGTGCTGGTATTGCTAAGAACTTGACTGTTGGTGCTGGTTTATCGGTTGGTGGTTCAATCTTCTTTGATGGTGATATTGTCGTATCCACTGGTGCTACATTTAAGAATATTCAGATTGCAGTATCTGATGATAATACTATTGATACTTCAACTGGCAATCTGAAGTTGAGTGCTGCTACTGGATTTGGTGTTAGCATTATGTCTAATACTACAGTCACTGGCATCTTGAGTGTAACTGATGACATTACGGCATTCTGGACATCTGACGAGAGACTGAAGGATAACATTACACCTATTGATGATCCACTTAATAAGGTAATTTCAATCAGTGGTAACACATTCGATTGGAATGATAAATCTAATAAGTCTGGGCACGATGTTGGTCTGATTGCACAAGAAATTCGTGAGGTTCTGCCTGAGGCAGTTACCGAAAGAGATAATGGTTATCTTGCTGTTGATTATCACAAGGTTGTTCCTCTACTTGTAGAAGCCGTCAAGTCACTTGCCGAAAAGGTAGGGCGTCTTGAGGCTGATAAATAACTCTAAAGCTTTTAATAATGGCAAATTTTAGAAAGTCATTTAACTTTAGGGATGGGGTTCAAGTTGATGACGATAACTTACTAGTAAATTCTAATGGTTTGGTCGGAATCGGTACAACTGTTCCGACTGAACTTTTAGATGTTCGTGGAAATGCGGTAGTAAGTGGAGTTACAAGTTCAACCAATGTTTATATTGTAGATGGTCTTGAAGTAGATCCTGCTGGTATAGCGACCATTGGATCAGCCGAAATAAAAGATATAAATGTTACTGGTGTTCTCACAGCATCACAGTTTAAGATTGGTAGTTCGGATGTAGTTGATAATCTGATTGGATATGCTAGAACAACATTCCTCACGGATAATGGTGGTTTAGGATTACATACAACATCAAAACTTGGTGTTAATACAACAACAAGTCCGGTTGCATCTGACCCTGCATTAAATGTGTATGGTGATGTTGTATTTAAAATTGGTGTTGGTGGAACTGGTGTATGCACTGCAACTAGATTTGATGGGGATATTGATGCTTCTAAATTATTTACTGGAACAGTTAGTAATGATAGATTGCCTGCTGCTATCAGCGTTACTTCAGTAACTGCTCCAAGTCTTGTAGGTATTGCTACCACCGCTAGAGGTTTGATTGGTACTCCTACCATTACAGTTCAGGATATAACTGTAGATGGAAATGCTACTATAACCGGTCTTTCTACCTTCAATGATTCTGTCGATATTAACGGTTCTGCTGATGTTTCAGGATTTCTTGGTGCTAGAGGGTTTGCAGTTCAGGATATGGTAGCTACTGCAGTTACATCTACATACTTCAGAGCCACAGGTGCTGCTTCTCAGGTTTCTATTGGAACTAACACCTCATCAACAGACTTTACACTCTTCCGTCAGAATTCTATTGCAGAAATAGAGATTGTTTCTATTAATAACAATGCTCAGATTTCTATTGGTAACTCTCACTCTGGTGGTAATGATTCTTCACTGATAAGACATAGAAATAATAAGTTTGAATTCATCAACTATGATGTAGGTAGTATTGATACCATCCTCCATGATGGTGCTGCAGGATTATCTACAGGCAACTTTAGATGGATTTATGGTCAAAGTAATGCTAACTTGATGACTCTCACATATGAGGGAAATCTTGGTATTAATGATTCAACACCAGAGCATAAGTTGAGTGTTGGTGGTATTTCTACATTTACTGGTGCTGCATACTTCAATGATAATGTAACTTTTGAACAAGATGTAACTGTTAGTGGAACACTTACTGCAAATATTAGTTTAGGTAATCAAGTATTAGCAAATAATATTGCACCTACAAGTGGTATTTCTACACTTCAACAGCTTAAAGTTTCTCAAGGAATGACCGTTGCTGGTGGCATTGGTATTGGGACTACTTCAGCAGCAAGAACAGGAGATGATGGCATAGATTGTGTAGATAGAACTGGATTATTTGGTAGTATCGGCATTGGAACTACTGCTGCAAGATCTCATGTAGACTTTGGTGCATTAGGAGATAATACTGCAGCAAATGCACATGTTATATTGCCCATGTTAACCAATGCACAAAGAGCAAATCTTACTCCGGTTGCAGGTTCATTAATATATAATATGACAGTTAATAAACTTCAATTTTATAATGGATCTGCTTGGGAAACAGTCACGAGTAGCACCTAAGAATGGCAATTTCAGCAGCAGTCACTGCAACATCTACTATAACATCAACAGCAGATATTAAGTTTTCACTTTTAAGAAGACGATTCTTGAAAATGAATCCTCGCACCACTTATAGTGGTAGTGAAACATTTGATGCAGAAACTGATTCTGTAAAGGCATCACAGTTGTTGAGGCAAGTTGCATCTGCTACAGATACATCAATCAGTGAAGAATCTGACATTGATTATAAACAACCATTTGTTCCAAACTGTACTGAAAACAGTGCTGTTGCAACTGCAACTGATTGGAAGACTTCACAGATGGTAAACACTGTAAAATATTACTATCTACAACAAACAGGAACTGATAATCTCAATCTAGATATTGATGCACAATCTTGGAATAGTAATCTAAATCTAAGTATTCGTAAATGGTTCTTTGTCGATGGTATTATAGGTTCTACTAATACTAATGCTGGTGCATCTTTAGACGCACCAACAAGCAATCTATCAATAAAAATATCATCTACTGGTGCTATCTTTGGAAAAGCAGGTGCTGCAGGTCAGAACGGTGTAGACCATTCTAACGGTTCAGGTGCTGGTGGAGATGGTGGTGATGCTTTACACTGGTCTGATACCAGTGCAACTAACAATTATATCATACTTCTAAATGGTTCTAAACTCTACGCTGGTGGTGGCGGTGGAGGAGTAGGTGGTTCTGGCGGTGGTGGTGGAAGAGGTGGTTCTGGTGGAATCAATAACATTTTCTGCCAGTTTGGACCTTTTGCTACTTGTGGTCTAGATATTGGTATCGGTGGTCCCGGTGGTGCAACGAGACCCGGTGCAAATGGTGGACAAGGTGCTGGATATGCAAACCAAACTCCAAACTTAGCTGGTGGTCCTGGTGGTCAAGTAAATGGTGGTGGACCATATAACGGACCTAGAGGAAATGGTGGTTCTGGTGGACCTTCTGGAGCTAATACTTCTGGTGGTCCTGGTGGTAACTTTGGGCAAAATGGAACTAGTAGAACTACAACTAGAGGTGGTACAGGATCAACTGGATTTGGTGGTAGAGTAGATGGTTCATCAACATTCTGTGGTGGTAATGGTGTTCCACCCCCAGGATTTTTCTTCTCTTGTGGTGGATTTGGTACTAGTGGTTCAGGTGGATCTGCTGGAGGATTTGGTAAAGCAGCTGGTTCTGGTGGTAGCGCTATTGTACGTTCTAGCAGTCCCTTCCCTTATACTTTAATTGGTGATGATACTGATACTATGAAGGGTCCAGAAAATATAGCATAAAATGTCTATTGAAAATTTTGCTAAAAGTGCATTTACTATTATGAAGGGTGTTCTTTTTGAAGGAAAACCTGTCTTTGCTAAACAACAAGAGCAAGATAAAAGAACTCAGTTATGTAATGACTGTGAGTATAAAGATAATGGTATATGTACGAAATGTAATTGTATTCTTGAATATAAAATCCCATTTGCCTTATCTAACTGTCCTATAGATAAATGGAAGTGGGATGAGGAAGCCTTTGAAGAGTATATTATTAAGGAACTTAAAGAGGCTTAGACCAGTTCCTGAACCGGGACAAAGGTAGTCTATATGGTTTTGAATCCCTTGTCAAGGGGGGTCCACTATGCTATAATATGAGCATTGAACAGACCACTGATGACCATCACCCTTCGACCCCACCAGGAGACCGCAGTTGCGGCAATGGGGAAGCACACCAAGGGGCAGATCATCGTTCCCACTGGTGGCGGTAAGACCATCTGCATGATTACTGATGCAAAAACACAACTGGACAGCGACAATCCTCAAACTATCGTTGTTGTTGCTCCTAGGATACTGCTGGCTAATCAACTCTGTTCCGAGTTCCTAGAAGTTATTGATGATGTTGCTGTTCTTCATGTTCATAGTGGAGAAACAAAGCACTTCAGTAGCACCAATCCAAGTTATATCAACCGTTGGAGTGCTCAAGCATACAAAAAGCAACTAATCTTCACTACCTATCATTCTCTGCACCGTATTCAAGAGAGTGGTATCAAGGTAGATACAATCTATTTCGATGAGGCACACAATAGTGTTCGACGCGACTTCTTCTCTCCTACTGAATACTTTGCGACTATGGATGGTGTGCGCAGTTATTTCTTTACTGCTACACCAAAGCACAGTCTGACTATTTTCAAACCAGGAATGAATGATGCTGCTGTATATGGTAACGTCATTTGTAATGTTCCTGCCCCTCAGTTGGTCAAAGAAGGTTACATCCTGCCCCCTAAAGTTGTGGTGCAGCAGTTGCCTACTGGTGACGAAAAGCAGTCTGATAGTAAGAACCTGCTGGACACGATTGATGCTAACGCACTCAATAAAATTCTGATTGCAGCACGTTCAACTAAGCAGATTGTCAATCTCCTTAGTCGTTCTGATTTCTATCAGCAACTGCAGGAACGTGGATACTCCTGCCTGTATATTACGGCAAAAACTGGTGGTGTTATTGACGGCAAGAAAGTGACCCGTGAAGAGTTCTTCCAGACCCTGAATGAGTGGGGTAAGAACCCTTACAAGCGTTTCGTTCTGCTTCACCACTCTATTCTGTCTGAAGGTATCAACGTCAAGGGTCTAGAGGCAATCCTGTTCATGCGTAATATGGATTGCATTGGTATCTCTCAGTCTATTGGGCGCGTGATCCGGTTGGGAGACCGGCACAAGACCTATGGTCTTATCTGCATCCCCGTCTATGATAAGGTCGGTATCAGTACCGCTAGGTCAGTCCAAGCAGTTGTTGATACTGTCTTTGAGCAGGGCGAACCTGCTATCTCCACCGTACGTCGCTAATCATGAAAGTCAAAGTTCAACTGTTCAA
>Ga0213860_10000770_pt1 | contig 12896 bp, 5 predicted proteins | sample PICome_3_FD_160118 | JGI IMG/M metagenome (GOLD analysis project Ga0213860, IMG submission 160118) | Coastal seawater microbial communities near Pivers Island, North Carolina, United States - PICO550 | ecosystem: Environmental > Aquatic > Marine > Coastal | place: USA: North Carolina | collected...
CTTTCGTCTTGACATCTTTAGGAACTAAATTGTTTATATCTTCAAGTAAACTTAAAGACTTCTTTCTTGAAGAATCTTTAACTTTTTTAGCTTTAGTGTCTTCAGCTTTCTTAGCTTCTTCAAACTGCCTTAGACCAGCTTTAGCTTTTTCAGTAAGTCTTCCTTCGCTTATGCCTTTCTGGTAATCTACGATAAAATCAAAAACTTGCTTACCAGAAGTAAAATCTAATTTATCTATTTGTTTAGGGCTTATATTCAATTTAGATTTAACAAAATTCAATATTTTTCTACCTAAACTTAACCAACTGTTTTCATCTAAATCGCTGAAATTTATATTTCCTTCGGCAGTAAGTTTAAAAAATTGTGTTAACCATTCATCAGAATCTACTCCATCTACATCGAGTCCAGATGTTTGCTCTCGCAACTCCGCATCGGTCCAGCCTTCTTTTTTAGCTATTTTTTCTATTCTAGCTTTTTCGCTTCTATAGCCTTTAAGTCTAGAATCTACAATATCAAATAAGCCTTTGTCTTTGAGAACTTGCTTGAACTCATTCATCACTTTATCCATATTTGGATCAAGTTTTCCATCTTTAGATTTAAATTGACTACTTACTATTTTATGCAAAAGCTCGTGAGATGGCGCAGATATATCTGCATCTCTAGCAGCTCTATTTAAGTTTATATATATATTACCATCTTCTGCTGTAAAAAACGCATTATCAGATTGTGCAGGATCTACATTATACTTTTCAAAATCTTCATCTGTTTCTAAAACTATAGTTTCTCCTCTAACTCCTTCTACCTTTGCTGTTTCCGATGCTACCGTTTCTACATCTTTCTTTATTTTAGCTTTTATTGCTTTATCTACAGCTTCGAAAGTTTGTTGTTTTTGTTTTTTTATCTCTTCGTCGTAATAACTTTCAAAACCTTCACCAGCTTTTTCTTTTTGTTTTTTTAATTTTTCTATTTTTTCGTTACCTACAGCAAAATCTATTAATAATTGTGGATCATTATACATCCAACCTGGCTTATTTTTAGAATGCTTATATATAGCTTCTGCTTGACTTAATATTTCATTAGCTTGCTCGGTGTTAATCTTACCTATCTTTACATTAAAATCTAAAAATTGTTTAGATTTCTTAGGATCACTACCCATTATATATAGGTTTTGAAGCCTTGAGTATTTATTCTGTTTAAACTTTGGCAATGACACGCTAGCTACGGTACCACCTGTTGCAAAAGAAATAACTGCTGTTAGCTTTCTTTCTGCATCGCCATAGTCAGACTGAAGAAAATCAAAACCTGCCATTCTATTAATAGCAGAGTTTACGTAATATACTTCTCCTTGTTGCTGTATATCTTCTTGAATAGTCTCTTTACCACCTTCTTTTATAAAAACTCCGCCTCGTCTAACTAAAGGTCTTAATTGCTTAGGAACTATTTTTTTTATTTGTTCATCTAAGAATTTATTAAAAGCGCTAGTAGATTGACTTCTTTTATATTCGTTTATTGATTTAGAAGCAACTCTACTTGATTTTAACCAATCATCTAGTTTATCTATAGCAGGTATTCTAGAAGCTACAGGTCCTGTCGCTAGATACAGTAGACCCATTCTACCAGCTCCATCAACAGCTAGTTTTTCAGCTTCTTCATCAGATAGGTTTGCTTCTTTAGCAGCGGTTAATATGCTCTCATAGCCTTGTGAGTAACCATATCCACCACTAAAAAACGTGTTATCAAGAACTCTTGCTGTTTTTTCAGTAATTCTATTAGATCCAAAAGTGCCCTTAGTATTTCCTTTTCTAAATAAACCGCTGCTCAAGTCTCTAGCTTGAGTACTAATGGGTTTCAAACCTTTAGCTTTTCTAGCAGCATTCATAGTTTTTAAATACTTAGCTGAAGCAGCTCTTCTTGCACCAGTTAATCCTTTAGTTCCTAGCATTTGAAAAGCTAATTCTCCTAATACATTACCAATCATAGGTAAGCCGCCTCTAAAACTCCAACTACTGTCCTTTACGCCTTCTTTATCTATTGCGGCATTTGCTTCTTCAAGCTTTTTAGGGTCCAATACTACAGCTTCAGTTTTAGTATTGTAAACATTACCGTCTTGATCTCTTAAATATTTAACTCCATCTGAAAGCGTTGCGGAAGACCCCTCAACATATGAATATGACATGTTTTGTGCGGCATCTAGCTGTTGGTTTACGCTTCTTATAGCCATTTTTTCAAAAACGTAATCGTCCATACCTAAAGTCATAGCAGCTAAGTCTCTAAGAGATTGTGCATTTCTAACAAAACTTCCTGAGAAGCCACGCGTATCAAATAGACCTGATAGACCATCTAATATATAATCAGCTGTTGTTTCGTCTTCTAAATCTCTGGTACGCTTAAATAATTTTTCAGCAACCTTTTTTTCATGTTCAACTAAGTTTGGAAATTCTTTTTGTTGAAACTTTTGTACATCTAAATCGTCTATTATACTGTACTCTGACATGCTTTTCAATCCTTTGCTTGATTCAAGCCAACTATTGAAAGCATCAGATGTATTTTCAAAACTGCTATAAGCTTTTGGGTCTTTTTTATAATCAGAATAAAACTCTTTAAATAATTTCTTACTTCTTAATCCTTCAATATATGTATCTAATGCATATTTTTTTTGTTGTTCTTTGGCTACGTCTAGCTTTGATTGCTCGTCCATGTAAACTAAGGAGCCTCTCGTATATCTTGCAAATTTTCCCGTTAGCGAGTTGAATTTCTTTACAAAACTTTCATCTAATTTTTCAAAATCTTCTACAAAACCTATTTTATTTAAGTAACCTTGTAAGTCGTCTTCGTTAAATTCTATTTCGTTTTTTTTGAATAATTCTTTAATTTCATTTATATTGTACTGAGATCTAATAAATGAATTATCTTTTTTTTCGTTATAGTAAGTGTTAGATTTGCTAACATCTAAGTCGATATCGTATCTTTCGGCGGCTTCTTCTACTTGTTGATCTATAGGTGGTGCAGAAGGATCTTTTCCTTTTAAAAAATCATTAAATTCACCATATTCTTCTACTGATTCAAATGAAACTGGACGCTCGCTTTCTAAACTTTCTTTGTATGCGTTAAATTTATTAAACTTCTTTAGATCCTCTAATATTTTTTCTTGATCTTGCTCTTCCCTATAAACAGATTTAGGTTCAAAATCGTATCTTTCTGCAGTTTGCTCTACGAAAGAAGATAGTTCTTTTGATTGCTCGTCTGTAAGCTCTCCTGTTTTATCTGCCATTAAGCCTATAGCTATTTGTTGGGCTTCTATTTCGTCTTCACTTAATTGCCTTGCATCTGGATACTCTTGAAAAAATGAATCTCTTTGTTCTTGAGTGTATCCGCTTATGTCTATTATACCTTCTGGTGTTTCAAACATATTTTATTTTATTTTACTATTTTTCTTTTGTTAAAGGTGGTAAAGATACTCGACTTATTTCTTCACCTGTTATTCGGTTTGAAGTTATTTTAACCCTATTGTAGGTATCGTACTCTACAAGTTTATCACCCTCTATTTTAACAATAATACCCCCACCTACGTTAGTTCCCAGCTTACCTTCGCTAGCAACTCTTTGCGAAGCTTTTTGCTCTCTTAATGATCTATAGAATTTTTCATCAGCAGATTTTTCTCTAGCTGCTTTACCTTGCACGGAGTTTTCTATAACGGCATCCATGTACGTATCTACTACTAAGTCAGTAAGCGCTTCGTAAGTTAATAATCCTTCGTTATATCTTTTTAAGTTTTCAGCTATCATAGGATTATCTATCATTCTTGTGTCTCCTACGATACCATCGTGTATAACTGACATAAGCGAGTTTCTACCGCCGTTCTGTATTTGGGTTTTTAAATTTTTCTTATCTCTATTGAAATTAGCGTCTCCATCGTTTATGACTATACCTTTAGAGAAAGCATTATTATAGGCATCGTTAGCTACTTTTTCCATGTTTGTAGCTATTTTAAATGCTTTGTTCTCGTAGTCTGGCATGTCGTTTAGCTTTCTTTCTCCATCATCACCAAGAAAACTAATGTTACCAAACTCATCGATATTCATTGGATACTGTTCAGTGTATACTCCTTTAAGAAGGTTTACGTTAGCTTGATTTTCTATAGATAAAGAAGTTCTATTTTGATCTATATCATCTAATAGTTCTTTTTTATTAGCTCCGTAAGTATCAAATTGTTTTTTTAGATTTTTAATAGAGTTAGTTACTTGATTCATTTCGCTTTGAATCTCAAGATATGTAGGCGACCCTACTTCGTAATCTGATATACTATTTGCAAGCTCTACGTAGTTACCTTTTTGAACCATAAGAAACTCTTGTATCTCTCCTTTGTAAGTATCTGGTATCGCAGATAAATCCATGTCTTGTGGCATTTTATCTAAATACCTCTGTATATCAGCTTCGTAATTACTCTTTACAGAAAACACAGGGTTTGTTGTAGATACAGCGCCTCCCTTTGTAGCTACAATTAATCCTTGTGTGAAAGCGTTGCCCACGTCTACAAACCTGCCATATATATTGCCTTGCTGCGCTTGAGCTAATGCTCTATTATTGTCCGATGTTAATCCTCTGTATCTTCTCATTGTTCCTTATTGCTACCTATTCCATCATAAGTTTTACCTTTCATTCCTGCTGCAAAAACCCTTCTACTGTCTTCAGCTAAAACATTGCCAGCGGCACCGAACAATTGTCCTACACCGCTATATATGGCTTGTTGAGCTTGAGCTCTTGCTTCTTGAGCTGCACCTAATCTAGCTGCACCCATACCCATTAGTGTATCTATTTTTCTTTGCTCCATTTGTCTAGACAGCATATCGCCTTGTCTTTCCATTGTCTGTAATTGACCAGCCATACCAGCAGCAGCCATTTGATTTTGTCTCTCTTGTTGACCTATACTTGCTGAAGCTGCTTGAGCTGCTTGCGCTTGTTGGTTTGCCATTACTTGAGCTAGCGAAGCTATGCCTGAACCACCAGCTGCTCCGGCCATTTGATCCATTATATTTGCTTGGCCTTGCGCTTGTTGTTGCGCTGCAAACTCTGCTGCTTGTTGATTTACTGTTAAATCTTCGTAAACGTTTTGCATGTTAGCATATGGGTTGGAAGTGTCAGTTGCTTCAAACTGAGCTCTATACTTATCGAACTCTGCTTGAGCTTCTCTTTCTTCTTGTCTTCTACGTTTACTACCGATTATACCGCTAGCTATACTAGTCAAGCCTCCGGCAACATTGCCGATCTGCCCTAGTATTAAGCCTCCTGTTGGGTCTAATTTTAAAGGTGAATTACTCATTTTATTCTAATATATATATAGTTACACATTATTTACTACTTTCAAATATCTCAGATCCTACTGAAAACAATTCTGCTTCTTCGGTTGAATTATTTTTAATTTCTACTTGTGCGTAATAACCTAACAGACTAGTCATATTAGCCCTGTTGTCTTTGCTAAAAAATATAAAATCACTAGTAGTAGGTATAGGTGTACTTGTTTGTACATCGCAAGTTATTGTTTTATTAGCAAAATTTACTGCTAATATAGGTCCTAACTCTTTTTCTAAATTATCAGCATAATTTACTGTTGTAGAGTTTGATAAAGGATATGAGCTTGTACTAACGAAATACACTACGTCGTTAGTTCCTGGCTGTACCGCTTGATTAAGCGGGTGCGAAAATGTTAATGTTACGTTAGGCATATTTTATTTTTTTTTAAAATGGTGATGGTACAACTCCTCCAGTTCCTCCTCCGAAGTACTCTTCTGCATCACCTATGTTCTGGTAAGAGCTACTTAGTCTATGAGTTAAAATACAATCTAATATGTAAGTGTTTGAAGAAGTTAATGATGTAAGTGTATTGTTAAAATCTATTATAACTTCAAAAGTAGGTGGAGTTCCAGACCCCACTGTTAACACTCTATCAAAAGTTGAAGCTGAATCAATTGTAACTGTTGGTTGAGAAGGTATATTTAAGTTTACTGAAGCTAGTTCAGAGCTTGTTCTACTTCCAATAGTAAACAATAAATCGTAATCGTTTATATCAAAATCAACAGGTAGACCATCTTGTGCGTATAAAAACGCATTTGTAACTGTAAGTTTTACGTGAGTTGTTGCTGTTGTAATATTTTGTTTTGTATAAGTTGCCCCACCGTTGTTTGAAACCAATATAGACGTACTGTAATTGCTAATCTGAGCGTATCCAGCAGCTTTACCTACTGAGTTTATAAATTTAGACACAATATGACTTGTGTTTATTTCTAGATCGAGCGTTGTTGTTGAAGACTGAGCAACGTTAAAAGCAAAACTATCTAAGTTGTGCGTTAAGGTCATATCGCTAGAGCCCCAAGTAATCAACTCTAGATCATCTCCACTTAGATATAGTTTTCTTCTGTTTATCGCAGGTGCGCTTACTGTAGTTGTATTTTGCTGTGAATCTTCACCAGGAGAAACGCTTAAATTAGTTTGAATTTCTATTGTTTGGCTTTTATACACTGGTGTTTCATCAGTAGTAAAAAACTTTATTTTAAAAAATCTATTAGCTTCCGTATAAGTAAAAGAACTGCTAAAGCTCTCAGTGTTAAAACCAGTTTTATTAGTTAGCGCTTCTCTCTGTGCTAATGTTAAAACTATATCTACGTCTGGTTCATGGTTATCGGCATTAGAATGGCTACTGTGACCAACGGATGACATTTCACCTGCAAAAAATCCATCGTCAGAAGCTCTTACGTCTGCAGTTATAGTGGGTCTTGTTATAGAGCCTCCAGCTAAAGATTCGGTATAATTAAATTCTTTTAATACATAAGAGTTTTCTTCGTTAGGTAAGTGAAAATCTTCGTCGTCATCTGTTATTACTATTCTATAACTATGAACATCTGTCTCTTCTCCTGCAATAGATAGCTTTCTACCTCTTGGTTCCACGCTTCCTTTGCTGTCAAATAGATAATCATAGTACTCTATAGTATTTGTTAACCCACCTCTTAATGGAGCATCGTAATCTGACGTGAAAAACGCATATCCTTTTCTAGTTATATCAAAAGTTATTACGTCTGGATCAGGCGCTATGTCTATGCCAGGCGCGTTAGGGTCTATAGTTGTTCCTGTTTCAGGTATTATAGTAAACCTGTATACTTTGTCTTCAACGTCTTCTGGTATAACTATATTCCTAAAAAACAATCCAGTAGAATCTATAGTGTAAGGATCAACAGCTGGACTATAAGTGCCGTTAACTGAGTCTATCTGTGATGGATATGTAACAGTAGAAGAAGAAACATCAAAAGCTTCAGCTATGGTTTCTAAAGAGTTATCAAAGACGTATATGCCGTCAGTAGGGTCAATAGTAAAAGTGTTTAGAGATACAGTACCTCTCTCCATTTTTATTCTAAACTGTGCATTTTCATCTCCGTATATTTCTAGCCTTCTATTGATAGCAGTAGTTCCAGCATCACCAGTGTTCATTCTATAGGCATATATTTTAGAATCTAAACCAGGTATATCTTCTCCAGCAGCTGCAAAGGTTATTACATCTCCGCTTCTGTTAACTTTAGGTATCAAAGCTTTTATAGTATAAACCGCTTGAGTTAGTCTGTTACTAGAGTCAAAAGTATTTACCCTAGTCACTATGTAATCGTCTTCAGCAGTACTATCGCTAGGGTTTGCTATTACTATAGTAGGATCTTCAGATATAAAATCACCAGCTGTAGCTGCTATAGTCATAGTCATTACATTTAACTCATCTCCTGGATTATCATATAAATAAAAATCAGTAGTAGATGGTGACGATGCAAAATCTTCTACATTGCTTTCGGTAAATGTTACTTTAGTTGGAGAACCTGGCACAACAAAAGTACCTTGAAGTTTAACTGGCACTAAATGCTCGGCAGTAGCTCTTCCGCTAGGGTCTATATCAAAAGTTATATTTTCTGCAGGTACCCAATTATTGTAGAAGTCTACAGTAACAATTACTTTGTTATTTGCAGTATATGATCCATCGTTTTGAGGACCGCCAGTGCTTTCGCTGTCAGACAAGGTTATGCTATTAATTATCGTACCAGTAGCGTCAGGATTTGGTCCAGCAACAAAATCTCTAGCTGCCACAACATAACCTGGGTCAGGTATTATTTCTAATGTAACGCTAGTTACGTCGTCACTTCCAGACAATACAAATATTGTCTCTTTTTCCATGCTACAATTTATCAATGCCATATTATTGTATTATTATTTCTATTTCTTCATCATAAGGCGTAGTATCTATGACGCTTGCATAACCTAAGCCTTGAACTGAATATTCGCTAGTGTCTAGGTTATCAGATATGTTATCTGTGCCTAATATATTATAGAACCATTTACCTTCTTTGTCTTTAAAAGTATTAACTTGACCTTCTTGTAAATCAGATTTTATCTCGTGAACCCACCAACCGTTTTTAGCTACTCTATTGTAAAACTTATTATCAGTATCTGGATCATCTACAAAAACTCTAGCCTGAGTACCTTCGTAGTTTAAAGTTTTAAAAGATTTTACAGATCCAGGTGCATCGTTAAATATAAATTTAACAGAAGAATCATGCTGCGTACCGTAGAAGTTGTTTCTAGTTTCGTTATTATGAGACCATATTTCACCATTTTTAAACGTATAATATATATTGTTTAAAGACAGTCCATTTTCTTGTATGAAACTTTTTCTAGACGCCCAGCCGTTTATATCTTCTTTGAAAGTAGCTGTATCGTTGTATTGTAAGGCAGGTATAGTTTCGTGATTAGGATCTATTGTTAGCGTTAAATTATATTCATCTTTGTTTTCGTCATAACTACCTATGACGTTGTAAGCGTTAGCTAATTTATCTCTAAAATAATCCTCCATGCCATACTTAGATATAGGAGTTAAACCATTGCCGGAAAGTCTTAATATAACACCTCTATTTTTATCTGAGAAGTATGCTCTGTTTCCATATCTAGCGTATGACTCTGGATTTTTACTTATACCATAATCTCCAGCGTAAGGCTGTACTGCACCTAACACCCTATTCGTAGCAACTAAGTTTGTACTACCATCTGCGTTAAATAGAGCATCTCTGTCAGCTAGTATCTTAACGACATTGTCTTCTAGATAAACATCTAAATCACCTAGCCTAAACTGCATTAACTGTATAGATCCATACGAAGGGTTTATAGATTTAGTTATTTTCTCAGCTTGTATAAATTGATTTAAATTATTTATGCCTGACGTAGAGTTATATATACCAGAGTATATTATATCAGACTTTTTGTTAACCTCTTTATATTGCTCTTCTAATACAGTTGAAGCTCTAACTCCTTTACCTATTGTCGGTGCATTGAAGTCATCTCTAATTCTGTCTGACTCAACTCCATTGCCGAAGCTAAAGCAATTGCTATAAAATAATCTTTGAATAGAACCATGTGCTGACTTTTCATATGCGTCACTTGCTTCGTAATACAAGTCTAGTTCAGCAATTTCTTTTGGTTCTGTTTCAAATATTGCAGGATTGTCAGAAGTAAAGCTTTCTTCTAAATTAAATTCACTGACTATCTCTATGCCAGCCCCAGCTGTTTGATCCCAGTCTGAGCGATTTGCATCAGGCGTCCATTGTAAAGGTTTATCTAACTTTAAAGTCCACCTTATAGCTCTATTGAAAGCGAGGTAATTTCTATCTGAATCATGAAGGTGAGTTAAAAAAGTTCTACTCCAATTTTCTATTGTATAAATTGTTCCATCTGGATCTTCAGAAAATCTGAACTTAGTGCCAATAGTTTCTAGCTTGCGCGCAAACTCTCCTTCTCTAGGCTCTAATTGTTTAAATTTTTTGTGTTGGTTAAAGTGTTCATTTACTCTACCTTTTTTCGTTATTGGTCCAAAAACATTATAACCAATCTCCATATAGTCTTCACCTGATATAGCTCCAAAACCTTGAACTTGATGCTGTTCAAAAAAGTTTGCAACCATACCACCTCTATGTGGTACGTTAAAACGCCCCCAGGTTTGGCCTTCAGATGCATTGTATGAGTCTTGGTAAAAAAAGTTACATATATACCAACCTTTGTCTATGTAAAAGTTATCTGTCATTTTTCGACCATACTCTTGAACACTTTGTGAAGCTATTGTTTTATAATCTACTGCATTGCCTCTTATTAATACACTTTTTTCTATTATTGAATCTCTTTGTATTTTTGCAAAAAATCTACCTTTAAACTCGGGTTTAGTTTTAGTTACTTTTTGAAATATTTCTATAGATAACTCTCCATTATCATCTGAAAAATTTGGAATAAACTGAATGTCTTCTACATCAAATGCCTTTTCTAAATTTACTCTATATAAGTCATCTGTATCTACACTACTATTACCTCCTGTTAAAAGCTGTATATTTGCTATTTCGTAATATTTAGTCCTATTTTTTTCGTTGTAAATTACTAAAAATAAATCATTTAGTTGGTGTACAGGAAATGCGCTATTTGTAGAATCTCCACTTCCTCCATATATTCTCTTCCAGTCTGGTGCTTTTATATCTATAAATGTATCATTTTGCCCAGGATAACCAGCGGAATGGTAAAATATACTACCGCTTTGACCACTTGCAGACTCTTCTCTATTTAATTTTCCTTTAGAAACATACTCTTGTTTTATGAAATCTGGTGCTTCATTATCTATAGCTATAACTTTATATTTAGCTTCGTCTTCTACGAATAAGTCAGAGTCGTGTTCTTTTTTTAATTCTATAAAAGTATCTTCTTGTATTTTATTTCTGTCAGAAGAAGAAAAAGCAATCCATACATTACCATCTTCAGCTGGATAATGTCTATCCATAGCTATATTGTAGTATGGTTGCGAAGTTTCTCTTATATAGTATTTAAAAGTATCTACCCAGTCAGGTAGAGGACTAGTTATTCTAACTCTAATATGATTAGAGCTGACCGCAAATCCTTTGTTTAGCTTTACAGACCCAGTAGTGTCTGTTAATACAGGCGTTTCTCTTCCATACTTATCTCTGTACACAACACCAACCTGATATGTTCTTTGCGACTTTATAGAAGGAAGTGCACTAGTTACACCATATTTAGAGCTTGTTACGTTCACAGCAAATTTAACTGTTATTTCTTTTCCTTCGCTAACAATATCATAATTTTCTGTATAGTTTCCAAATAATATTCTATTGCCTGATATTGATAACGCTTTAGCTTTCTTTGGAACGTTATCATAAGGTCTTAATATCTGGTTAGAAGGTATAACTTTATATATTAATTCAGATGTTATTTCTAATCTTCCAGAGTAAGGATCTAAAAGAGTACCAATGTCGTTATGCTCTTCGTCTGTAGTTTTTACACTTTTAACTATATATATATTATTAGATACTGAGTCTTTGTAAAGTATATCAACTTCTGTAACACCATAAGGTTGGTATATTCCTGTTATAGATGCAGGTGCCCAGTTTCTGATTTCTAATAATCTAAGTTGGTTAACCATACCAAAGTTGTACCCTTTTTTATGATTATAATCAAACTCATCTCCTATAAAGGCGACTTCACTCCAAGGCGAGATAGTAGAGTATTCTCCATCTTTATATTTATATCTATAGGCAAACCTAACAAATTTATTTTCAAATAACGCTGGTTTTTGTATCAATCTAACATTCCAAGATTGTAATCCTTGCTCTATGCCTACGCTTATAGAGTCTATGTTTATTTTGAATATTTTAGGATAAGCTTGATCTTTTTCTAAAACAGAAGCTATAACTTTTGCTTGATTAGGTTCTCCCTCATTTGGATCATCTATTAAAGTTATTTCTAGCTTATCACCAACTCTAAAGTCAGGCGTTGTTCCAGATATTATTATTTCGCTGTCAGTAGGGTTTGGCAGTGGTCTATTTAAAGGTGCATCGGCAGTTCCATCTCCGTTTTGATCTACATAATCACCAACAGGTAATAACTCCCACGAGTCTTCATCATTATTGAAAAAAGTAAAAGCTTTATTGTGTAGAGTTCCAGATATAGGTCCTTCTCTGGTTGTTTTAGCCATTTTTAAAACAGGCGCAGTTTTTGGACCTTCTTTTATAACTGTACAATGTTTTTCTTCAAAATCATCTCCGTCTACTTGTGTATGCGTCCACAAGTTGTTAGAGTATTCTTTCCAATCAGATATTTTTATCATTTTTGGCTCTGTCTGATTATCAGTCCAAATTAAAAAATCATCTAATATGTCAACTCCAGTTATTAAGTATTCTCTTTTAAATTTTAATATTCTATTTTCATCTACCAGTATAGGTTTGACTTCGTTTTTAGATTGATTATATTCTATTATTAAACTTTTAGTTGCGCTCTCAACAAACCAATAGATGCATTCAGTTTCGTCTCTTCTTATAGCACCAACAACAAAAGCATTGTCTCCTAAATTAGTATTACCAATACTACTACCATAAGGTAATTTGTTACCTAATATGTTTTGTAAAGCACCAACATCAGATCCTTCTGAAGTTGACACTTGAACGTTTAACGCGTCTCTATATTGACCATTAGGAACCAGTCTTTCGTCGAGGTCTTTATTCATTTTACCTCCACTGAATCTTCTTTTTAATTCTGGCATGTACTAGTGTTTAATTATTTTTGATTTATTTTTCATTATAAGATTTATCTCTTCTATTTTAAGATTAGATAATCTCAACTTAGCTTGTCTTAGAGCCGCTCTTTTTTCTTTTTTGAATCTAGCTACTACGTACTCAGGCGTACCTATTCTAGTAGCAAGTATTGCATGCGCTACATACTTGTATATTGCTTCTTCAGCAAATTTATGTACTCGCATTTCATCTTCAGTTCCAAGACCGTCGCTTATATATTTTATTGTTATTGTTTCACCAACTAAGTTAGAT
>Ga0213860_10000774_pt1 | contig 12876 bp, 11 predicted proteins | sample PICome_3_FD_160118 | JGI IMG/M metagenome (GOLD analysis project Ga0213860, IMG submission 160118) | Coastal seawater microbial communities near Pivers Island, North Carolina, United States - PICO550 | ecosystem: Environmental > Aquatic > Marine > Coastal | place: USA: North Carolina...
CTACTACTATAGAAAGTTAGACTCTCTTTAGTTTCAGAGAAGTGTAGAGTCCCTGTACTGGTGATATTACCAGAGGACATCTCCACAAATTCAGCAGTGCTGGAGTCTTCCTCACCAATAATGTTCCATGCAGCACCATTCTCAACAGTAACTGTGTATCCATTATCAATCTGCACGGGACCAATCGTGGCACCGTTAGCAAATTCAGGACCACCGTTAGCACTTGATCCAACAGTGATATTTTCTTGGATATTTTTACCGTTTGTCCTGATGATAGAGTCTTCACCTAGTGAAGGACCACCACCACCCACATCATCCCATCCTGGCACACCTTGGGCAGCATCTGCCTTGTAGATTTGTGCCATGTCTTCGGTGGTATTGTACACCAAAGTGCCGTAGGCAGGTGTGCCTAAAGCAGTGACTTGGGTTTGATTTAGTGCAGGCAGATTTATTTGCTCAGTAACCTGAAGTGCCTCCATAATGGCACGGGTTGTAGCATCAATCTGATTGCCTATAATTTTGGTGGACATTCTATACCCCGATAGTTAAACTATTTATTTTTAGATAACCAATTCACGGATCTGAATGTTGTCTCCAGTTTGAGGTACTGTGCCGATAGAGAAATCTACAGCGTTAGCAGTAACTGTGTAGTCTGTGCCAGGACGTTGGCAGACACCATTCAAGAATACAAGTAACGAATATGCATTATGACCAGGCGAGATAGCAAAGGATGTAGTTGATCCATTACCAGTATACATCACGCCATTGTTTCCATTGTTAATTCCAGTCGCCAATGAGTATTTATCAGCACACCCATATTTACCAGTAACATCAATATCGCCGCTAACCATTACGTTACCAGCAATCTTCATGCGGTTGGCAGCATCGGGAGCGATGCCAATACCATAATGTGTTTCACCACTGAATCTATTAGATGTAATAGGAGCAGTGTCACTGAGACCCCAAGGATACCATGTGCCTGAGTCGTAGATCCAACCCAAGAATGTACCAGGAGTCCAGTCGATGTTATAGCAGATATCGCCAGAGTTGTATGCTTCAGTAGCATCAACATCTGGTTGACCGTTTGCCAACTCCTCTGCCATCAGAACGTTTCTGAGCACTGTGCCATCATCGTTGGACAGTGTAAAGTTGACAGTCTGGATTGTATCCTGCGATGTTATTTTCTTCTGGAAAGTAACAGGACCAGAGAATACAGATTCCAACTGGTTAGATGCACCACCAATAACAGTCAGTTTATCAGTCAGCACCAATTCAGAGAATGTCTCAATAGTTGTGCCTTCTTCACCCAACACGTTAAGTTGTGCAATATCTTCGTTAGTGATCTGACCTGTAACTGGGTTAATAACCTGGTTACCAACAAACAGCTCACCATCACTGTTAACACCAGAGTAGTATGCAACACCCGCTGCTTCTTTAAGTGACTGTGATAGTCTAACTTGGGCAGGGGTGAGCACTTCCACCTGTGTAGATGGGAATGCAGTTGAATAGTTACCTGGTCCAAATCCAAGATACTCAAACGTGTGACCGGATGCTCTAAGAATGGAGTATCTTCTGAGCTCACATAGAATAGGTTGGACTGAGTTATCAGCGTTAAGTTTCAATGGAATCTTACGATCCTCTGCCTCACCTAGGCGTGCAGTGACAGAAATACCATTCAACACGTTAGATGTGGTGTTATAACCTAGGTTATTCTCACTCTCAAGGAGATAGAATTGTGATGTCTCCTTAGTAATAGATCTCTCTGTGTCTTCATTAGGGACAGGAGATGCACCATCAGTTGTAGTAACCAGACCCAAGGTCTCGTTATCAGCAACAGATACAGATGCTGCAGGGTCAGCGACAGGGTTATCTCTGTCGAATGCAGGATATAGATCAACTGTCTGCTGTGAGAAGAAGAAGTCGTTGAAGTTAGAGGTAGATGGTGACACCGAAGCATTCAACAGTGTCAGATAGTAGATACCATCAGTTACACCTCTTTCAAATGTCTGATATGTCTCAGTAGCGTAGATGTAATAGGTCTTACTATATGATGGTGAGTTTGTTTCACTGGATCTGGGCTGAATAACAAAACCAGTGATGGGCTCTCTAGGCACTGGGAATGCATCTTTGTCCAGCACATAGCGGTAACGATATACTCTGTCAACCAAGTTACGAGCATCAGGCACCCTACGAATGTAAGTTGTAGGTGTAAAGCCCAGATTCTGATAGATGGAGTTTGCTTGTAGCGTAGTATAAATGGTATTCTGTGCTCCATTACCATCAACTTGGAGATACCATTGATTATTGCTACTATCCCACTTGAGTGGTGATTCATCATCACCAGCACGGGTGCCAGTTACTGTTTTACCAGAGGGATTGATGTCTGCATAGTGTGCAGTAGGTTCAGACGCGCCAGATGCAAGCAAGAGCACATATATTCTGTCAGGAGTATTAACATCATCTCTTCTTGCACCAACTGTATAACCTTGGACCTTACTAGGTGGTCTTCCAGTTTCAGTAGTGTATCCGTATAGGAATAGTTTTGTTGGATCTGCTACAGATCGGGTCTTTGTAATATCAATGGTGACCCAGTTGATTGAGATTTCATCAACATCTGAGAGCGATTTCGGTGGGATAACATGCGTAATCTGTCCCGCCTTATCTTTTGTAAATGATGCTGCCTTAAATCCTTTAGATCTAAGAGAGGTATTTCCGAAGTTACTATTACTGTTGGTAATAGAAAGGTCACCGCCAGACTCAGAGAAGAAATGATCACCAAATCCCACAGCGAACACAGACACAACCTGAATGAAAGCATCATTGGATGCGTGAATATGGACGTGACGCCATCCTTTACGGTATTTACATAGACCGTTAATGTGTGCGCCAGATCCTGATGCTTGTGCCTCATAGTTACCAGTATTGGGATTATAGAGCACAAATGCACGGTCATCTTTCTGTAGAGAGATACCCGTAAACTGTGCCACAACCATCGATTTGAAACCAGTTGCTTCACTACCATCGGCGTGCATACCGTTGATACCCCACACTGATCTCAGTGACATGTTAAACACATATGGAGAGGCAGAGTCAACCGTGTCGATCTCAACCTTAACCAGTACGTTACTACCCAAAGCATTACCAGAGGGCTCAGCAGACATCTGATAGGTAAACTGGTTACCCTGTGCAGATGTTACCAAGAATGATCCATTATAGAGGAGAGCATCTTGATCAGTAGGACCTGTAACCCCAGATATATTAACAGCGACACCCACGGAGAATCCATGGTTTTTCGGGTTGCCGAGCTCATCGACAGTAAATGCTGTCGCAGTTTGTCCATTTCTAATGATTTGTGATACCGCAAATTCGTCGGAAATCGGACCAACGATTCTGTTTTCCTCGACTCTTGGTTGCAACTGGTCCTGAGATACGAGACCAGAAGTGTCAGGAATAACTGCGTAACCTTTAGAGATCTTTTGATAGTAGAGCTCTAGGTCTGTAGTATTTGCATACTCAAAACAAGTGAGTTTATGGTGAGAGAAGTTAGGTGCAATCTGACTTAAGTCATCTCTATAATATACACCAGTATTATCACCATCAAAGAATGATGCCTGCCAGAAATAGCAACCACCAGTTACCCTAAAAATCGCAGAAGGAAGAGGTTCATTAGCAGCAGTAATACCGAGACTACCCTGTACTGTGGGATAAGGGACATATTTCGGAATGATTTTGGTTCGACGTAAGTCCGAACCAACAACAGAGCAACCACGAGGGACAATAACACCACCACGAGTTGAATTAAATTTATAAAGCTCATTACTTGCTGACGTTAAATCAAAGTTAGTGTTTTCATTAAACGGTTGGATCTGGTTATAATCTGCTAGACCAGGTCGGTTATCAATAACATACTCTGATGGATACAGATAGATCGAGAATGCGTCAAATTCGTCATTACTCAAACCAACTCTATATGAGAAACGTGCCACCTCAAGGAAGGCACGTTGAAGAGTCTTAAAAGGGCGCAGAGCCGAGTTACCTCGGTTGTCAAATGCATCCGATGCATCAAAATCGTCGGGGTTGACGTAGATAATACGCCCCGTCCTCGACGTGATGATATTCTTAAGACGAGTAAGTGCCATTCTTCAGGAATCCTTCTTCGGTAGTATTTATGGGCGATTAGGGGGCAACGCCACCGCCACCTCCCTCACTTGAGACCTTCTCCATGTTAATAACTTCAAGGTCACCAGAAGGAGACTCAAATCCGTTAACAACATAGCTCAGATCTCCAGCAGAGGAGTAAACGAGCAAGTTTTGACCAGGACCCACAACAATACCAGAGTTTTTCTCAGTATCATTTGCAGCAACAGCATTATCGTAGTAGAGATAATCTTCTGCGTTGTATAGACCTGTCTGACCTGTTTGCTCAGCAGTCGAGACAGTTGCGGCGTTGAATGTTAGTGCAGCACCACCACCGTTACCTAGTTGTGCATCATTGATCTGAATAGTCTCAGCAGCAGCGAAATCTTCACCACCATCAACGATGGTAACAGTTGCAGCACCAGATCCATCAACAACAACAGTGAATCTTGCCTTAGTAATGTCTCCAGATGCACCTGTAGCATCAGCAGTCAGGTTTGCATATGTGCCAGCAGAGCGAGATGCATCAGCAGCACCAATGCTATCGACAGACAGAATTTTACCAGACACCGCCTTGGTCATTACGCGAGTGCCATTATTAAGTGTGGGAGTGTCAAGGAATTCCGTATTATCTGCAAATGCAGTAGATCCTTCACTCAAAGCAACTTTAAGGTGTGCTTTTGCAGGATCCCAATCCATGACATAACCATAGGGACCAGCAACAACACCACTTGGTTGAATAGTTTGAGTCACAGCGTTAATGGTGAAAGTGTCACCTGCAATCAGGGGCTCACCAGCAACATCGTAGATGAAAATGTCTGTATAACTTGGGTTAGTTTGGACACCAACACCGAAACCAACTCCAAGAGTGCTACCAGCAGGTGTGCCATCTGCATAGGCAAACATAGAAATTGCAGTGTTTTCATCAATAGCGATTGATGTATATGCACCAGATGTGCCAGCTGTGCCGACTTTACTTACACCCTGAGTATACTCTGTGCCGCTTCCGTTTGTGCCTTCAGCGTCATCACCAGAGAATTTCAGTGGATAGTTGCTACATGTAGCATCACTCAAATCAAACTTATATGTAAGGTCGATGTTGAGAGAAATTGTGTTGTCGAAAATGTGATCAGTGCCACCCTGAGTCAACGTTGTTACATACTTATTATTGATAATTGCATCAGTATTCGTCAAGAAACTGAGAATAGCAGAAGCATTAGTTGTGCCACCAGTAATTGTTTCACCTTCACTGAAGTAGTTAACAAGATATGTGCCGTTATCAACCAGAAGAGTAACGTTAACACCATCATTGTGGTCAACGTCAGCAGTGCCATAGCGACCACGTTGCAGGGTCAAATCGTTACCATTAACCTGATCAACTGTGCAAAGCTCGTTGTCAATAATGACTGTGGATCCAGAAACGAAACCAGTAGAGTCAGTAACAGTCAGTGCAGTATCACCAGCAGTATAAGTAGCACCTTCGTTAATCGTAGTAACGGTAGCAGATGCAGACCATGCGTTAGATGACAAACCAGCAGGGACTGTGCGAGCAGTTGTACCTAAAGCAGAGCGAGAAACTGTAACTGCATTAGTAGTAGTGTTAATACCAGATGCATCGATAGTGACAACTTCAGAATCAGCAGATGCAGCAGATCCCAGAGTTACATACATGCCATCAGCAAGACCCGTTGTGCGGGAGAATGCCATGGATGTGACACCAGTGCCGTAGGAAGTAAACTGTAGAAATGCTCCAGTAGCATCACCACCACGATAGGTAGCAGTAAAACTAGATGTGCCACCAGTAAGAGTTTCACCACCACCGAAAGTACCTGCAAGAGAATCAGCTTGATACTGTGTGCTTGAGATTGGCAACACCTTAGTGTAATAGGTTACCGTGCCAGTTGGTTTGAAGATATCAAGAATCTTACCTCTAGAAGCATTGGTGCTAAGAAATTCCTGACCAGGAATAGCATCAGCATAAGTGAATCCTGGATTCACTGTAAGTTTATATGCTGAGATAGGATTGCCCTTGGTAAATTTATAACTAGATGCCGATCCTCCATTCTCGGATTCGGGTCCATCTAGGTGCAGCACCTGATCATAGTCTCTCAGTGCCATCCGATAAGATGCACCGCTACCAGACTGGTTGCACACATTAACAACTGTGCTGCCAGTTACAGTAGTAGGACAACGATAGAGGACCGTATTAGTGGTCGCTCCTGGTTTTTTAGCTGCGAGTCTTCCTGCTGTCATTTGTTAATTACCAACCTGCTTGGAAAAATGATTGTAGTCTTAGTTGTCCACCCAACACAGGAGCGGAGAGTGCGCCACCGAAAGTAATTGCCACGTCACTAATGTTATTAGTAGACAGCAACGTTGCGTCAGCGTCGGGGAATTGAATGGTGCGAGCACCAGTCAAGTTACCAGCATCAAGAATTAGGATGCCGTTAACGTCGTTGGGATTATTTATCTTCGCCAACTCTAGCGTTTTATTATAGAGAGTCTGTGTTTTTCTCTCTGCAACCAGCATGTTAGATTCTGATCCATTATTCAAAGGTGCTGATGGATCATCATCAGGGAAACTAAACACATAAGTTTGGTTGTCCTCAATGTTGCTGAGATCCATCTGGATCTTTCTGGTGTCATCACCAACATCAGCAAAGATTGCACCTTTGTAAATCTTGTTAGTAAGTGTCTGAGAAGATGCCTCACCAACCACCTTGACATTCATGTCAGGGAAAGTAACCGTGCGGTTATTGGAAAGCAGTGAAGAATCAAAGATCACATACCTTGTGGGGTCATTCTCCTCATCTGTTGATGGTGTGTTGGAGAATGTGGGGTTAACCATATTCTTGTTGAAGACATTCTGGTCTGTGATGTCATCCAACAGAGTAGACTGAGTGTTAGCAGCACCAAAGTCAGGCAGTTTATAAGTGTGTTGACCAGGACTTTCCCAAGCATCACACTCAAACTTTGCGATCTTGTCAGTTGCAGTAGATCCAGTAATCTGGAGCTCAGCATCCTTGATGATGATCGTCTTATTCGTGATAGTCTGGAATGTGTCATTAGCAACAACAGTTGTGCTAGTGTTTGTACCTACGTTAGGAAGGTCAAAGCGACGTGTGCCAGACTGTGTAGAGATTGTATCAACGTTGAATTGCACTCTCTTTGCAGGGTTTTGATCACCTTGCAAGAAGAATTGTGCGTCGGTCTGAATGATAGGACCATTAACTGTGAAGAAACCACTACCCTGTGGTGTCATCTCGATGCTTGACGTTGCAGATGCACTGTCAACAGCACGAATGACTAGAGTAGAAGATCCGTCAGTATTCTCTCTTCTAGTGTTATAGAGGGATGCTGATCCAAATGCAATACCGATCTCATTGATGGCAGACTGATAGATCCCACTGTCTCGGTCCAAATCAAAAGCCAATCCAGGCGCTGAGGCACTTCCTGCACTCACACCACGGAATAGTTGATTGATCTTTGCCTTACGGTTAGGAATCAAAGGGTCAGAGATAACGATGGGCAGAATTGCCTCGCCAGTAACGAGTGCGTCTGCAATCGTATCTAATTGGGATATACGTTTAGTTGCCACGAAATCTCAACACGATTTGCTACAGTTTTATTTATAACCATTCTCCACTAACCATTCATTAGTTAGTGGAGTAGGAGGGTAAATCTCCCACATTTTGCCAGTTGCACATGCTTCTAGTGCTGCCTGAGTCATACCATCAGTGCGTCCTGCCCATTGTGCTTCCGCTTCCCACGGCACAGAGTGTGCGGGATAAGTGCGCTCTGCCATGACTTTCCAGATCATAGGCACATCTTCTTCATTCTTGATAATAGCGATCATACTATTATCAATGGTGCCTGCCATGCAGTCTTGAGCAGCGTGCCATCCTTCATGACGCATAAGTTGCATCAGGATAGCAGGATCATGCATATGTCTCCTATTAAGATAGAAGTTATTACTAACAGTATGATATACCCCACGGTGTCCAATAGGAAAATAACGCTCATCCGCAAGAAACACCTTTACACCGATCTGGTTAAGTGTCATCAAGAGTCGATTAAACTCTTGTGCCGCAAACGTGTATCTTTCTGGATTTTCGTACTGACTAGAAATATCTAGGAGAGTAAACACCTCTTCTACGTCTTTCTTACATTCTCTTAGTAACATACAACCCATGGCATCCATGGAGTGATATCCTTTAGTGATCTTATCCTCTCCTGCCTGCACACTACCATGTGTCATACCCAACATCAAACCTGCCAAAATGGCATTACGCAATTTCATAATCTAACCTGTCCTGGTGTTCCTACTCTAATTAAAATACCTTGTCTAAAAACCAAAGTCATCCTAGGAAACGGTGCATAATGTGCATCCCATTTAGTTGGATATACTTCTACCTCTTTTGTAGCATAGTATGGTTTTACCTTACCATGCATACCATTTGATACATAACCTCTAGGATCTGATTCAGAAAAATCCTGAGTGTCACTATAATCAATCTCCCACAAATGACCATCTGGGTCCAAAAAGAATGTATTCAACCATCCGTCAAGATCTTTTGTTTGCAGGGATCTTTTCCAGAAACCTGCGCCAATGTCATAATGACATAAGATAGTGTCGTACATACCTTCCATAATTTAAGAAAAACTTAGTGTAGCTCTGGGTCCGTAAACCACGGGCTCATGATACACATATTTAGGTATGTATAGCACATCGCCTGGTTCCATATCGACCTCACCGAGTCCATCTACACGATAACCTATTTTTCCTATAATTGGCACAATCATTACATCTACGTTATCATTGTGCCTACCAAATGTGCTGGATTCAGCACTGAAGGAAATGTATTGATGAAACTCTCTCATGCCATATCTTGACCACATGTAGTCAAAGAGTGGTCTCATTTGAAATGGGACGTATTCACCCTCACATATAATAGTATTCAATGCACCTTTATGCAACATGATACTATCTGTCTCGTTAAGAATTTCTTCAGATTTCACTTTCGGTGAAATTACCGTAAAAGTTTTATGAAGTCTGTCGTTTTCTAACTTGTCAAATACATCAATCCAAGTGATGTTATCTACATCAACTTTTTTCTTTGTCAGTGTTGCGCGATTCATGAAGTTTCTTCACTGCTTTAACAACTGCGGGAGTTTCCTCCCATTCCCATGTGTCACCTTTTTCTGAAATAAACTGTTTTTTAGGCATGTCTTTAATAGCGACAAAGCCAACGACAGGATTTGAACCTGCGACCTGAGCTTTACAAAAGCCCTGCTCTACCACTGAGCTACGGAGGCGATTTCTCTTCTTTCTTCTTCTTGAAGTAAAGACTATAGTATCTTTTCTTCATGGTGTCAATAACATTCATGTCTTCTTCAAACCCCATATATTTGAGGTGTTGATAAGTGCCCTCCATCTCACTAATAAGCAAGAGAAGGTTTATTGCTGTTACTGGTCTGCCATTAAACTCATACTCACTCAGGGACTTCCTCATAATTTTCAATCCAATCAGTGAGATCAAATAGGATAGGGTGGCACCCTTCCATCACGAGATAATCAGATGCTTGGTATAGATCATCCATAGTATATTCTCGTGCTGTATCTGCGTCAAGTTTTACTTCTTCCATTTCCTTCATCGGAGCAGGTAACTCTTCAAATGTAAACGGTATGCCTTGGATGAAATACATCTGGACTATACCTACGTCTTTAATATGATGAAACGAGTTAGTGATCCGAATCTTATTCATGTTAGAAGTCTGCTGTCATTTCTCCTAGAGACTCTGCGACGTATGCACTTACCCCAGCGGGATCGGGCACAAATTCTTCAGGGTCTGGGATATTTATCTCAGATCCCCTGTCCTTTGTGACCAGAGGTGTCATCATACAAACTCCATTGTCATGGATGATTTTGATGGTGTGACCTCTCTCCACTAGAGAGAATACGAATTCAAAGTTGTCTTGGACTTCTTGACAGGATAGCGTAATAATACTATTCATGCGAGGTATGTGATCAAATCTTCAGGAATGTTTTTGTTGAATTCAACAATGGTTTCATGGAATCCCTCAGCACCCTCAGAATCAAACTTCCAAGTGATTACTTCGTCAACTCCCTCGTTGTCAAGGATCTTAACAGTGCGTTGGGAGATGTTGACCCAGATGTGCTCAAGGTAGGTGGATTCCGTCATTGGGGATCATGGTGTAGACCCCCGTATCATACATCAATTCAGCAGCAATGGCAAGCCATAGACCTGATGAGGTCCGAGACCGCAACCAGTTGCCATGTAACCAGTGCCGACGCCAGTGTGGATCAGACCAGTTGCAACCTGATTCAACAGGGCACCAGTAGGCACAAACTCAGCGATCACACCACTAGGAGATGCGATGAAGGTTGAGTGGACACCTGCTGTGGATCCCATGAGGATATCATTCATTGAGGCAGGCATCGATGTACCCAGACAGATTCTAGTCTGTGTAGGTGGTGCGAGACCAGGAATAGGTAGGTCAGTAGTGATATCAACGATAGCACCACAAACAAAGGTGAATTGACCAGACAGTGCTTTCAGTGGATTGAATACTGCAACGATCTCAAATCTACCACTGTTGAGGAAAGAGGAGATCCAGTTTGCTTCGTTAGTGATCTCACCAGAGGCAACGTTTTCAATCGTATTTGCTTCAGTCTTGATAGTCTGAGAGTTAAATGCAATCGAGTTGATACCAGTGATCTTAACCTTTGCACCCTGAATACTAACGTCACCAGTGTATGCAATCTCATGATCACCTTCTTTACGAGATCCAGACTTCTGCTCTTTTTTATCTTCCAACTTACCAGACAGTTGACTACCCCATGGCACCTTACCATGCTCATCTGCCTCAGGATGGAAAGGAATCTCATCAACAGGATAGAAGTGACCACCAGGCAATGCCTTGAAGTATTGGTCACGCTCAGTCTGTTTGATGTGGACCATGTTAATCATGTCCTGCTTCTTCTTCTTAGTAGAAGACTTATCAGCACCACCAACATTAAGACTTGCAGTCACATCTGTGCCTTCTTTAGCAATTTTAGTTTTCTTATTCTCAGTCCTATCAACAACCTTCTGACTCTGAGCATCTAGATCTGTCTTAGCATCTGCCTTGTCAGGATTCTTGGTCTTACCCTCAGACTTTGCCTGTGGACCTTGAGAAGCATTGTCATTCTTAGCACCTGTCACTTCCTCGTGATAGTTACCCATGACCTTCAGATAGAAGTCACCTTCAACAGTCAGCACATAGTTACCTTTAATGGTCTCACACTTGTCCTTAGCAATGATCTTAGTCTCATTGTTAGGGACATTCTTGTGCTCGTTACCATGAGCATCTTGGAATGTAGAAACACCGCCAGGACCCTGTTTGATCTGCTTCTCAACGCCAGGCGTTGCATCATTGATATCTTTAGCACCATTGAGATGAGTAACCACCTCCATGAGATCGGTATCAATAGCAGAAAACATCTTATCGATGAAACTACCACTCTTCTTACCAGGAGCAATACCACCCTGATAGTCTGCATATGGTGTGCCAACGATTGCTTCATTGACGTTATCACATTCAGTGGTCCCGATCAACGGATACCACCGTTTAGACTTCGGTCGTTTAATTTTCCTCCCGCAATCTTTCTTGAAGAACATCTGCAAGAGAGCAAACAGAAGTTTGATCAAACCTGCCCAATCAAGACTGGTGAAGTCAAACTCAAAGATCATCTGCACAGTCTTACCAAGACTTCTTGCTGCACCAGCGATACCTTTTGCCATATCAACAGCAGCAATCACGTCTCCAGCAATATCTTTAACGCGATTCATCGTTTTAGTGATACCACTAAGGACGCGGTTAGTAACACCCTTAACAGCAGCATCAACACCTTTAAGTTTATCAGCAATCTTATCTACAATCTGCGTCGCTATATTATTAGCGAACGCAGAGACATCCGATATTGCGGCTTGCACTAGCCCCAACCACATCGGTTTCTTCATACAGAAGATATCAAAGATCATCTCAAGAAACATCATGATTGTGTTGATCACAACCAGAGGCACGAAACTGGAGACAATTTTAACAATAGCACCAACCACCTCAGCAATGAGTTTGGCAAGCATTTCCTTCAATGGTGCCAGAATACCAGCAATACCACCAGCGAGGAAATTCATGATCTTACCCATGTGCTCCATCACCTTATCACCTGCAACCTTCTTACCAGTTGCAAGAGAGATGAAACCACTAGGACCAGATCCAAGGGTCGCTGCCATGTTGCCGAGCTCAGTGAGCTGACGCTCTAGGTCAATCTTAAATCCTTCGCCACCTGCACCAGCAACACCGTCTGCAATAGATTGTGCTTGGACTGGAGGTTTTGCTGGGTTAGTAACAGCATTGCCAGGTAGAGTTTCTTCAGCAGTAGAGATAGCACCACGAGACTCTTCCATACCGCTACCAGCGGGATCTGGAGGTGTAGTTGCTTGTCTCTTAGGGAAGGGGTGACCATCATTCCTCTCATTCCCTGCCAAATCTTTTTTCTGAGGAGTATTTGTTGCTTTCTCCTCTGCAACTGTGCCATCAGCAGCAGTTGTTTTCTTTGACGGATCTTCTTTTACTTGGAAACCACGGAATGCACCCATGACAATAGGCAACTGTGCCTCATCACCATCAAGGAAGAATCCCATGACCCATGCACCAGGCTGCGACTCAGAGGT
>Ga0213860_10000779_pt1 | contig 12837 bp, 9 predicted proteins | sample PICome_3_FD_160118 | JGI IMG/M metagenome (GOLD analysis project Ga0213860, IMG submission 160118) | Coastal seawater microbial communities near Pivers Island, North Carolina, United States - PICO550 | ecosystem: Environmental > Aquatic > Marine > Coastal | place: USA: North Carolina | collected...
CTCTGATATTTTTTCTAATAGATTACAGAATCTGCCTACGTTTGAATCATCTAGTGGGGCATCAACTTCATCTAAAATACATATAGGCGCAGGGTTACATAGAAAAACAGAAAATATTAGTGAAATCGCCGTTAATGCTTGCTCCCCACCAGATAAAAGGGATAAAAGTTGCATTTTTTTTCCAGGAGGACTTGCTAGAACTTCCAGACCTGCATTCAAAGGGTCTTCATCTCCAATTAACTTTAATTCAGCATTACCTCCGCCAAAAAGTTTTTGGAAAAGATTCTTAAAATTTTTATTAACCTCTTCAAAACTTTCTTTTAGCCTTTGTCTTCCCTCTTTATTAAGTTCAAATATACCTGTTTTCAATTTATCAATAGCTTGTTCTAGGTCTATCCTTTCATCAGACATGGTTTTTATTTTTTCTTTCATTTCATTCATTTCTACTTCTGCACGAAGGTTTACTGCACCAATAGCATCTCTTTCATTAAGTAATCTTTGGACTGTTTTTTCTAATATTTCAGTAGAAGTATTTATTTCATCATTTTTATTAAGATTAGCAATTTCATACAGTTGATCTGTATTAACTCTAAGCTTTTCAAATACCCTATCTTCTATGTTTTTAACTTGATTTTTTGAGAGGTTAAGCTTTGCTTCAATCTTAATCATTTCTTCTCTTAGGAATGAAACTTTTTGTTCACTTTGTTTTTCTAATTTTTCTAAATTATTTAAATTAGTTTCAGCTTCAACTAAATTATCAGCTGCTTTATTTCTTAATAATAATGCTTTTTCAATTTCTTGATTTAATTCATCATCTTTTTTTTTGAAATCATCAGGTAAATCCAAAAGATTTTGTTTTTTCTCCATGAGGTCTTTTTGTCTATCTCTCAATGATGATAGGCGTGTTATTGCCTCTTGTTCTCTTTTCTTCCAGTTATTTTTTTGATTAGTGATTTGAAGTAAGTTTCTGGATCTAAAACTTTCATGATTTCGTAATTGTTGTTCTGCAGCCATCGCATCAGTTAATGAATTTCTGCTCTGGTCAGCAATAGTTCTTATCTCTAATTCTTCAGCCAATAACTGAGGTAAATTACTTGAGTTAACCAGTTCGGCATTCAATAAATCGAGTTCTTTGTTAGAGACATTAATAATATTTTGATGCTCTTTTATTAGAATTTTTGATGAATTAAGCTTAGATTCTATTTTTGTATTCAATAAATTTAAATTATTATTTTTTTCTATTGATTCAGAAATTTCCTTTTCTAATTCCAAAACATATTTTTCTATTTCTTTTAGAGAGGATTCATTTTCATTAATGATTTTTTCAATACTTTTTTGTTTTTTTTCTAGATTAGGTATCTCATTTTCCAAAGTTCTGAGCTTAGCTAATTTTTGCAGTCTTTCTGAGTAGCTATTTTGAACTTCTGGAGGTTGAACAAAACCATCCCATCTCCATAATCCACCTTCCAATGTTGTTAATGCTTGTCCAAAAGATAGTTTATTTTGAAGTTGAAATGCTTTTTCTTGATTATCCACAACTCCTACACCCAATAAAGCAATATCTAATATTGAATTACTTTTGATATTATCAACAATAGGTTTTGCCCCACTGGGAAGAGTTGTTTGTAAGCTACTCCGGAAATTATTTCTCCAAAACGATGTATTTGTTTTGGTATCTAAATTCGATAATACTGGAGCTAATAAAGTTTCTCCTAGAATTGAACCAATAGATTTTTCAAGACTAGCATAGTTATCAATACTCTTTTCTAGCGTTTCATTATTTGATGAATTATGGCCTAGCAATGATGAAAGTGAGTTAAATTCTGCTCTATTTAAATTAATTTTATTATCAGCCTCATTTTTCTCTTTATATAAATCAGTTAGGGTTTTTTTAATAATTTCGTATTCATTCTTCTTAGAAACTAATAATTTATTCTTCTCTTCTAATATTTCTTTGCCTTCAATTAGTTTTTGATTGTTGTTTTCAAAATTCTTTTCGTCTTCGGAAAGATTAAATTGGGGAATTTGAGTTTCGGATTTTATAATTTTTTCTTTGAGGTCATTAATACGATTTTCTATATTTTCTTTGTTAGATTTTAAAGAAAATATTTGTGAACTTATTGAGGATAGTTTTGTATCTGCTTCATCAGATTTTTCCTTAAGCTTTTTAACTAAATTTTTTGCATCATTAATTTTACTTTCAAAATCTTCTGAGTCGGTTTTCAATTCTTTTTCTTCACTCACTAAATTTAAGAAATTTTTTTGGGCATCTTGTTTAATTTCCAACTCTCTTTCAATATCTAACTCTATTTGTGATAATTGATTGGAAATATTTTCAAGGGTTCTATTAGCTGAAGATTTTTCTTCTTCTAATCTAATTTTTTTTATATTTAGAGATTGTAAAAAAGCAGCTTTTTCAGCCTCTATTTGCTTTAATTCTGGAATTTTATCAAATGCTACTAATTTAGATTTTGTATTTTTTGTTACATCTAGTTGTGCTTGATTAACATTATCAGAAGCTTCTTCATATTCTTTTTTAAAACTTTTAAGTTCAATCTCTAATGAATTTAACAGTTTAATAAACAATGTCGACTCAGCTTTTCTTAATCGTTCGCCTACAGATTTATAACGAACAGCTTTTCTAGCTTGTTTTTCTAATTCGACTAATTGTTCTTGATATGTTTGTTCAATGTCCATGAGCCTACTTAAATTATCTGTAGCTCCATTTAATTTCAGTTCAGCTTCATGTCTTCTACTATGTAAGCCTTTAATATTGGCAGCTTCTTCTAAAATTATTCTTCTACTTTCAGGAGTGGAATCTATTATTTGAGAAATTCTACCTTGACTTACAATTCCAGAAGATCGAGCTCCGGTTCCATTATCAGCAAATATTAATTGAATATCTCTTGATCTGACTTGTTTTCCATTTACTCTATATGTCGAACCTTTTTCTCGTTCAATTTTCCTCGAAACTTCAATTTCTTCTAGGTGATTAAAATTCGAGGGAGCTTTTTTTTCAGCATTGTCTAATTTAATAGATACTTCGGCAAAATTTCTTGCTGGTCTATCATTAGTTCCAGAAAAGATAATATCATCCATTCCATCACCACGCATTTGTCTTGCTGAGTTCTCACCCATTGCCCATTTCATGGCTTCAACAATATTTGATTTTCCGCATCCATTAGGGCCTACAATACCTGTTAAACCTGTTTCAATAGGTATTTCAGTAGTTTCTAAAAATGATTTAAATCCTGAAATTCTAATGGATTTAAATTTCATATAATTCCCTTTGTAAAAATTAAGAGTTTTTATACTCAGTTAGTTCAAAAAGTTTTTTTTCAAAATCCTTAAATGTTAGAGCGCCTGTAATTTTATGTTTATTATTAATAATGAATGTAGGTGTAGATTCTATATTAAAATTCTTAGTTTCTTCTTCCATTTTATTAACAATTTTTTGCATTAGTGGAATATTTTGAACTATAGAATCAAATTTATTAGAGCTAATACCAAACAATTTGGAGATTGATCGTAACTCATCAATGGGTTTATTTGAGTAAGCCCATTGTTTTTGCTTTTTTAACAAAATTGCTATTGCCTCAACATACCCTTTTTCTGTGGGTATTGTTCTAGCCAAAGTTGCAGCGATGATAGCTAGTCTATCAAGAGGGTAATCAATGAACTCAAGCTGTACTTTGCCCGTATCGATATATTTTTTTTTAAATTCAGGAAGTGTCTTATTATGAAAATTTGCACAATGACCACAGGTTAATGAAAAATATTCTTTTATTTTTATTGGTGCTGTATTTGAACCTATAAAATGCTTCCTTAATTCATCATTATTTTGTTTTGCCAGTGTAATTCTAGGCAACAAACAAAATGTCAACATTGTAAATAAGAAATTTCGCCTCACCATAACCAAACTTTTTTTCAAAATTCCATCCTCGTGCTTGTAACTAGTAAATATATATATTTATATCAAAACTAAATCAAAAAATATTAGATTTTTAACTATTGAAATTATCTCCTAGAAAGTTCCCATTTTTTCATTGCTAATTTTAATTCATTATCTTTTATAGTGTCTGATATTAGAGGTCTTTTATTTTCTGTAACATTATTTTTTAAAACTTTTTCTTTCTGATCAATGAAACCTATATCCGTTTGTAAGATTTTAATTTTAGAAATTGCTTTATACCCAAACCTTGAGTTGATTTGATTTATTAAAAAGGGGATCGCCATTTGGATTTCAGGTCCAAAACCACTTTGTACCTTCAAAGTAATTTGTCCATCCATTTTTTTTTTATTATAAAATTTTATATTTTCTGGGAAAGTAATCCCAGCGTATTTTTCAGCTATGTGATGCCAATTTAGGAAAATATGGGTTTGAATTGAGCCCAGCCTACTTATTTTCTTTTCAACAATTTTTTCTGTAATTTTTAAAAGAGGTTTCATTTTTTTAAATAACATTTTGTAGTAAAGATATATATATAATTACTCATGATTAAAACAAAAAAAAATAACAATGAAAAATTCTCTGTTAGGTTATTACACTGGTATGATAACAACAAAAGAAATTTACCTTGGAGAGCCTTAACCGGGGAGAATCCTAATCCTTATCATGTATATTTGTCCGAAATAATGTTGCAGCAAACTGTTGTAAAAACAGTTATTCCCTATTTTTTAAAGTTTGTAAAAAAATGGCCAACTATTACAAGTTTAGCTAACGCCAATTTTGAAGAAATTTCTCAATATTGGGCAGGATTAGGTTATTATAGACGTGCAAAAAACTTACATGAAACTGCCATGCAGATTGTAAAAAATCATGGTGGTATTATTCCAAATAATAAAAAAACTTTATTGAGTTTGCCAGGGATTGGGGAATACACATCATCTGCAATAGTTGCTATTGCTTTTGGGAAAAAAGCAAATGTTATAGATGGAAATGTTGAAAGAATTTTTTCAAGACTATTCAAAATTCAAAAACCTATTAAAGATGCTAAAGATCAAATTATTGACTATTCTAACAAATATTTACCTATTGATAGATATGGAGATTATGCTCAGGCGCTTATGGATTTAGGGTCTTTAATTTGTATCCCTAAAAATCCACGTTGTTCTGTATGTCCTATAATTGAGTTTTGCCAAGCTGGCTCTGATTTGTCAGCAAAACAATATCCCAAAAAAAGTTTAAAAATAAAAAAACCTGAAAGATATGGCTTGTTTTATTGTTTATTAAACAAAAAGGGTGAGCTTCTTATCACTACTAATAAGAATAAGGGATTATTAGCTAATATGAACGTCTTACCATCAGTTGGGTGGTATGAAGAGGAAAACCGGTTTTCTAAAAAGCCACAATTTATAGAGATTAAAGATTCTTTATTTAATCTTGAATGGCAATTTATTGAAAGTAAAATTGTACATGCGTTTACGCATTTTAATTTAAATGTCTCAATTGCAACAACATTGGTTGAAGATGATATTGTTTCAAAAAAATATTTATTAAAAGGAAATTATAAGTTTGTTAAAGCGAAAAAAATAAAAGATTTAGGCTTACCGAGTATTATGAAAAAAATTATAAGACATCTCCAAGATGAAAATATTATTAAAATTTAATGCTTAAAATGTCTTATTGAAGTAAAAACCATCGCGATGTTTCTATCATTTGCCGCCTCTATTACTTCTTTATCTCTAATTGATCCCCCAGGTTGAATCACGGCAGTTACACCTGCTTCTGCGGCGGCAATCAAACCATCTGCAAATGGGAAAAAGGCGTCACTTGCAACTACACTATTTTTAATCATTGAATCTTCTAAATTAGCAATTAATGCGGACTGTTTGGCTTTCTCTATAGCTATTTTAGTAGAATCTATTCTACTCATTTGACCTGCTCCAATTCCAACAGTTTGAAGATTCTTTGCGTAAATTATTGCATTTGACTTTGTATGTTTTGCAACTTTCCAAGCAAAAAGTAGATTATTAATTTCATCTTCAGTGGGTCTTTTCTTAGTCACAATTTTTAAACTATTCTTGTCCAAAACATGATTGTCACGTGTTTGAACAAGCATGCCTCCTGCTATTGATCTAATTGTTAAACCATCCTCAGAAGGTTTTGGAATTGAAGTAGAAGACAAAATTCTTACATTTGGCTTTTCCTGGAATATTTCCAAGGCACCTTCGTCAACGCTTGGAGCAATTATTACTTCTAAAAATAATGATTTTAATTCACGTGCTAAATTTGCTGTTAAATTTCTATTAATAGCCACAATGCCGCCAAATGCACTTACCGGGTCAGTTTGAAGTGCATTCTTCCATGCTTCATTAATGTCATCATTCTCTGCAACACCACAAGGATTAGCGTGTTTTATAATTGCTACTGCTGGTTTTTCAAATTCACAAATCAATTCAAATGCAGCATCAGCATCATTGATATTATTGTATGAGAGCTCTTTACCATGCAATTGGATAGATTTAGCAACACCTATTCTGTTATCAGTTGTTTTGTAAAAAGAAGCTTTTTGGTGTGGATTTTCCCCGTATCGCATTTCAAGTGATTTTTCTAATTCTAATGTAATTCTTTCAGGTAATTTTGTAGTGTCATTTTCATTTTTGTTAAACCAATTCGAAATTGCTAAATCGTATTCATTTGTTAATTTAAAGGCTTTACCTGCAAGAAATTTTCTAAATTCATAGGTTGTTGAACAATTATCATCTAATTGTTTTAAAAGTTCACTATAATCTTCTGGATCTGTTATGACAGTTACGAATTCGTGATTTTTTGCAGAAGCTCGAAGCATTGCAGGCCCTCCAATATCAATATTTTCAATAATTTTTAAATTATCAGAAGTTTGATTAAGGGTTTCTTTAAATTTGTATAGATTGATTATGACAAGATCAATTTCTTGGATTTCATGTTTTGCAGTTTCCGAAACGTGAGTTGGATTGTTTCGTCTACTTAAAATGCCACCATGTACTTTAGGGTGTAATGTTTTTACCCTTCCATCTAAAATTTCAGGGAAACTTGTTATATCTGTAATGTCGGTCACAGGTATAGAATTTTCTTTTAAAAATTTTGCAGTACCACCAGTAGAAAGTATTTCAATCTTAAACTTGATAAGATTTTTTGCTAATATTTCAATATTACTTTTATCAGTAACAGAAATTAGTGCTCTTTTTATTCTAACTTTACCTTTAAAAACATTGCTTAAATCTGAAGTGGTCATTTTATAATTTATTCCTAATTAAAATATGATAATGGAATAGTTTCTTTTTCTATCTTTAGTCAATAAAAATTTAATTTTGAAGTTGGAATCCCCAATCACAGGAAATTGTGTTATGGGCTCTTATTGTTTCGATCCTCATAGTAATCATAATTTCTTTACAAGGGACAGGTCCATTAAGACCAAACATAACGGAATCCTGTATATTAATGTTTTGATTACTAGAAGTCATTTTCCATACAAATCCCTTTGAATGTTTTAATAAAATTGATCCATTCCTTGTCTTTATAAGTTCTATATTTGGAGAAATGTGAAATCGAATATATGCGTTTTTAGGAATTGTGCCTACATTCCCAATGCTTATAATTTCATCTTTACCTTTAATCTCATTATTGTTTCGAGGTAGATAAATCTGTCTACAATGATTAACTCCATAAATGGAGCCATAGCCTGAATGCATAACGTTAATTATGCTCCCTTCGTTGGTTTTCTGATATTTCGAATTTAAGATCTCTATTTTTCTTTTTCCGGTTAAATCCACATTGTTTCTATCATCAATATTTAGAGTAGAATGAGCAGCTGTTGAGGCTAAGGAGTTATTCATACTCTTGACGTTGGACCCAGATATTTCCCCTAAATTAGAAATTATTTTTTCTTTTTTGAAGAAAAGTTCGAATGCAAATAAACTTGCCTTTGTATCAACTGAAACTTTTTGTGGAAGTCCAATGTCCATAAATATCACTGTATCATTTGAAGATAACCTGCAATACCCAGATTCTTCAGCAACATTAAAGATTCTATTTTTATAACCGATCCTATTTAGAGTTTGTTTAATAAGGTTTTTTTCTACTAAACTTCCACCGTTAAACCAGGCGAAACTTTCATTTGGCATTTGAAAGCTTCTACAAAATTCACCCATTTTTATAGTTAAATTATGCAAATATTCTGCATCAATATTTTTTAAAATCGCAATAATTGACCTTATTTCAACTAGATGTCTTAGGAGTAGTAATTGTTTTGCAGGGCTTCGTGATTTGTGACCACCATCAGGATCAATTAAAGTATCAACGGCCTCGTATACTAAGTCTATCATTTTATGAATATTCTTAATATCTTTATACAATATTGATTTAGCTATAAAAATACCTTTGATAATAATAATTTTATTTAATGGGCTGTGAGTTTCTTCAAGTTTAAGTTCTAGAAACTTTGCTTGTATCGCTATTGAATTTAAAACTTTTTTTTGAAATTTTAATTCGCCGCTCTCTACAAACCAAGAATAATTAAAGCACCAACAACTTATTCTTTCTGCCATTGTGCCTGAATTAAATGCTTCAGAACGGAGATTTAGGTCTTGATCAATCCATTCATCAACTAATGAACGGGCAATTGACCTGGCCTTAATGCTGCCATCTGATTTCAAGTCTCTTAAAAACTTAAACTTATTGAAATCATGTATTTGTCTGGGATTGATATTGCCACTTATAATTTTTTGGCCTTTAATTCCATCTCCATGCCAATTATCAGTCAGTCTTCTTTCTGGAGAGTTAACAGGTTCTATTTTTAGTTTTTGTTTAAGAAAATAATTGTTAGTTATTAAATTTAAAAAATCCAACATTTAAATTATTTTTCCATTTTTAGTAAAGCTATAAAAAAACCATCTGAACCATCCATAACATTTTTAAAATTAAAATTAAAATGGTTTGGGAGAATTCTAATAAAACCTTCTTTGGTAATACAACAATCTATTTTGGGATATTCTCCATTTAAGAAAGGAATAATTGAGAAGTTTTTATTTTCTTGTAAAAATTTTTCTATTCTTCGTTCTCCCTCAATTTTTTGAAGAGAGCATGTGACATACATTATTAGTCCATTTTTATTTAATATTTTAGAAGCATTTTCAAGAATTTTGTCTTGAAGAGATGTAAAATCATTTAAATTTTCTGGAGCAGGTTTAATAAAAATGTCTGCATTTTTCCTTATTGTCCCTGTTGAAGAACAAGGTGCATCTATCAAAATGACATCATAATCAAAATCAGGTTTATATAGTTCTGCCTCAACATTAATTAGTTTAGGGTTAAAATTTAATCTTTTCATATTAGTTAAAAATTCTTTTGATCTAAACTTACTCTTTTCAATGCTAATTACGTCTATATCATTATCAAGAAGTTGTGCTGTTTTACCTCCAGGAGCACTACACATATCCAAAACTTTGAGTAAATTATTTTCACATGAGAAATGAATTTTTAATTTCGATAATAATAAATTACAGGCAATTTGTGAGGCGGCGTCTTGTATCCACCACACCCCATCAGAATAATAAGGTATAGTTTCAACAGGATTTTTAAACATGCATCGAATTACATTAGGAAAAATTTCTGTTCCCTGAACTGCTGATTTCAATTCTTCTAATTGAGTTTTAGTTATTCTATTTGAGACGACAATATCAAGTGGAGGGCGAGACATGGCTATATTGACAATTTCTATTACATTTTCTTGTCCATAGGATGTAGTCCAGCTATTTAATAACCATTCAGGTAAGTTTTTGGTATTGTCAGACGAGGATTTTAAACATTCATCAATATTTAATGCTATCTTTCTTAAAATTGCATTTACTAGTTTAGCTTGTTTTTCTCCAATAAGATTTTTTGAGTATTTTACTGCCTCGTCTATGACTGCATATGGTGGTATTTTAAGCCAAATAATTTCCACAGTCGCCATAGTTAAAACGCTATTTAAAAGTCTATTTTTTTTATCAATTCCAAAATTTGAGTATTGATTATAAATATTTTCAGCATGTTTGTGACGCCGCATTGCTGTATTGAGAAGTAAATATAAAAAGGATTTATCTCTAGTCTCTAGTTTTTTAAAATCAAATGAGGTATTTAAAATCTTATCTAGGGCTCGATTTTTATAAAAAAGAAGGATCCAAATGTTGATCGCAACTAATCTAGGATTTTTTTTATAAACTTTTAATTGTTTCAAAATAGTTCCGTTTTCTATATTTTGTTATTAAACATTTTATTAGGATTGATAAAGCCTAGCTATTGGAAAGTAAATTATAATGGAAAAAACTATACCAAAATCTTCTAAGCTTGTAGACGAAAATGACAACTCTATGAAGCCAACAGATAATAAATCTATGCCCAAAGAGACAGGTGGCCCTAAAGGTCTAGAACCAACAAGATATGGTGATTGGGAAAAATCAGGTAGATGTTCTGATTTTTAATTAGTTTCAGCTTGAAGTTTAAGATTATGGATGAATTAAAATCAGAAATAATAATTAATGCTGGAATTAGAGCGGCGGAGAGAAAATTTGCAAGTGCTTATGTGACAAAGAAAGGTGATGTAGATGCAGGCGCAATTTTTGTAAAAATCAATACTCTTGATGGCAAAGCTAAACTTTTTGTAAGAAGTTCTTTGTATGATTTTGAAGAAGATAAACACAAGTTTAGTTTTGAAGATTTATATCCATCCCAAATTATGTCAGTCGATGATATCGATAAGAGAATCTTCAAAGAAATTAATATAGATATGGACTGCTGGGTTATTGAGATTGAAGATAAAAAAGGATATAATCCTTTCGAAAATTTAAATTGTTAGTTTCTCTATTAATTCGTTCCTTTTATATAAATTTAAATAATCAGCTTTCAATTTTAATATTGCATTAATGTGTTTTAGGGTAGGTATCTCAATTTCTAGTTTATTACCTATTTCTATGATAGCACTCATGATGGGATCTATTTCTAACGGTCTTCTCATTTCTACATCTTGTCTAGTTGAAGGTTTGTGACCTTTCATTGAAGCTGCGCCATTAATCCTGTTCTCAATAGAGACATTAAAGTTAACTCCAATAGCTTCCCCAACTTTTTGACACTCCTCCATCATTTTTTTAATTAGTTTCCTTGTACTTGGATCATTGCCAATAATGTCTAAGCTTGCTCCTGTTAAAGCGCTGATAGGATTAAAAGTACAGTTACCCCAAAGTTTAATCCAAATTTCATCTCTCAAATTTTTCTTTTGTGGAGCCTTAAGTCCACCCTTGATAAAAAGATCAGATAATATTTTTAATCTCTCTGAACTCTCCCCATTTGGTTCTCCGAGGCTAAACCTATTTCCCTCAATATGTTTTATAACACCTGGACTTTCTATTTCACATGCAGGGTAAACAACACAACCAAGAGCTCTTTTAGGGTTTATGGTTTTCCAAATAATTCCACCAGGATCAACAGAGTCTATATGAGAATTTTCCAAAATCGTTTGTGAACCACATTTATAGAAATACCACCATGGTAAACCATTAACTGCTGATAAAACGGTAGTGTTTGAGTGTAAAAGTGGTTTTAAGTTTTCGACAATTGGACTTATTGCATGAGCTTTTACAGCTATGATTACATAGTCTTGCTCTCCTAATTCAAAAGTATTATCTGATACTTTCAAATTAAATTTTTCTTTACCTTTATCTGAAATTAGAGCTAATCCATTTTTTTGAATAGCTTCTTTATGTGGCCCTCTTGCTACTAATGATACTTCTGCACCTGCCTTGGCAAGGCTACACCCTATATATCCACCAATAGCCCCAGCGCCAAATATACAAATTTTAGTCATTTTGGTGTCCTATTCTAAGCCAAGCTTTTTGGAAAGGCCTATCCTTTGCATTTTACCAGTAGCGCCCTTAGGAATTTCATTTAAGAAACATATGTGTTTAGGTATCTTAAAATCAGCCAAATGCATACGTGCATAATTTTTTATTTCTGTATCAGTGCATTGAGCACCTGCTTTTAATACTATGGCAACGCCAATGGTTTCTCCAAGCATTTTGTCTTTAACGCCAAAAGTAACAACTTGTTCAATAGATTCATGTTCCATTAAAACATTATCAATTTCTAGAGGAGATATTTTTTCTCCTCCTCTATTAATTATTTCTTTTAGTCTACCTGATATTTTCAAATAGCCATCACTATCAAAAAAACCTTGGTCACCAGTTCTAAACCATCCATTAATAAAAGATGATTTGTTTGCCTCCTCATTATTTTCATAACCTTTAGTTACGTTATCTCCTTTAATGCAAACCTCGCCTTCAACCCCATTGGGTTGTATTTTGCCACTTGCATCCATTATACAAACTTCTGGACCAGCAGGTTTGCCAACAAAACCGGCTTTTTGTTGTTCAGGTGGTAAAGGATTAGATGTCATTTGATGGGTTGCTTCAGTCATGCCATAAGCTTCAATCACTGTAGTTTTAAAAACGTCTTTTAATTCTTCAAAAACCGCAGGTGGCAATGAAGCAGAAGATGACCTGATAAACCTAAGTGATAGACTTTCTGCCAGTGAAGTGTTTTTTTGAGCCCTTAATAGAATACCTTGGTGCATAGTAGGTACACCTGAATACCAAGTGATTTTTTCTTTTTTTGCATTCTCTAAAAATTTTAACGCGTTAAAACCGCTACTAGCATAAACAGAAGCCCCAGCAAAAATAGATGAACATAAAATAGCAATTAATCCATGAATATGAAAAAGAGGCATAACATTGTAGCAATGATCTTCAGATGTTAATTTTAGAGATTTTGAAATATTAAAAGCAGAGGAGAAAATATTTTTATTAGTTAGTGGAACAACCTTT
>Ga0213860_10000781_pt1 | contig 12816 bp, 18 predicted proteins | sample PICome_3_FD_160118 | JGI IMG/M metagenome (GOLD analysis project Ga0213860, IMG submission 160118) | Coastal seawater microbial communities near Pivers Island, North Carolina, United States - PICO550 | ecosystem: Environmental > Aquatic > Marine > Coastal | place: USA: North Carolina...
AAGTGAATCATAAACAGGTCCTTCTAAGAAAAGATTAGAGTTAATAGTTGTTGTGTGAGGTGGTACAGGAGCCATAGTAGTTGGTCCATGTGCTACATTTACATTAGCTCTAAAAGTAGTTCCATCCATTGTGAAGTTAGCATCATCTTCCAGTATCCCATTAGGTCCTACAATAACTATACGGTCTTCTGTTAAGGCAGTACTTGTAATAGTACCATTTACAAAAAGATCACCTGCTATTGAGATTGTATCTCCTATAGCATTTTGACTGATTATAGAATCCATTAATGTATCCCATGAACAGAAACCTTCTGGGTCAGTATAAACAGGAACTTTACCTTTATTACCTGATCCTGGTTGTGTTCTTGTTAAATCTTCTGTAGCTTGACATACTATATCTCCCCATTTAACTACAAAAGGTTCCATTGTAGGATTATAAGAAGCACCAGTGTTTAGCTTACTAGTATGATAAAGTTTACCAAATTCAAAGTGATCTCTTTGTTTGTCTAATTTAGTCTTCTTTTTATTTCTCTTTAATAGGCCTAATACCTCTTGTATGTAAACACTCATTTCTTTTTATTTTAATTTTTATATTGAGTTCATTGTTGTGTCATAAATAACATAATCAAGTTCTTGTCCAGCTAAATCTGCACCAGCCATTGTTTTTGTTCCAATTATAACACTGGTTGTTTGTTTATTTCTTGCATAGCAATGTACAGGTTGAAGAACAGAATCACATGTTAGTTGAATAACATAGTTTACTCCTGATAAAGGATTAGACCAAGATAAAGTTCCTGATGAACTACTAGTAGCAACATATGACATTGGGCCTAGATTAGATCTACCAGCATTAGCTGGAGCTGCAAAACCACTTGTACCTGTTACAACTTTACCCCATGCTACTGGTAGTGGGAATGTTGATCTTTGTACTGCTCTATCAAATACATCTTTAATTTTTATTTCTTTTGCTTCATGAACACCTACTCCACCTGAGTCTTTGTCATCAACCAGCATTGTGTCTTTATCAAGGTTAAGGTTTTCTTCTGGCAATAAGTTTGCACAGTTTACAACATTAGTTGCTCCTTGACCATACTCTACAGATACTTGACTACCTGTAACATCAATACCACATCCAGCAGTAATAGATCCACCACCACCGCCAGGTTGAGCCCATGTTCCATCTGCTCTTAAGAAGAATTTATTTTGGTCAACTCCTGATGAAGAAGGTACATGACCTACATTACTGCTTCCTGCAAATACATTTGATTGAAGTACTAAATTATTACCAGAAATATTTCCAGTTAATGCAGCTCCAGAACTAGTTCCTGCGTTTAATGTTAAATTATTTACAGCAGATCCACTACTTGCAGATTTAACATGACCTTTTGCATCTACCTGTATAGTTGCAAAGTTATATGTTCCTGCAGTAACTCCAGAAGAAGCATGGTTTATTAGTATTTCATCTGTTGCTTGTGCTACAGTTTCTATAGTACCATCTCCTTTAAATAAGAGTTTGTCTCCATTTGTTATAGTTTGGTCAGTACCGCTATCTGCTTGTGCTATCCATGATGTCATTCCACCACTTGATCCACTAGATGCCAAGGTAATTTGTCCTTGATCATTTACTGTTATAGTTGCATTAGTATATTGACCGGCAGTTACTCCAGTATTGTCTAACCCTACAGTAATAACACCTGATGCATTAGCAGTTGATATTCCTGTGCCACCTGCAACATCAACAGTTCCACCTGATGGTACTGTATATGCTGAACCAGTATCTCCTTCTACATTAAATGTATAAGCAGAAGGTATGCTTGGGAATGTTTGTAAATTACCTTGACCATCTACATACTGAGAGCTAGATCCAGCCCATGTAAAGGCTGCAGTACTAATACCAGTTGTAGTACTATTGTTTGTTACAGCCACATCTAAAGCATCTCCTGCTGTTGTAGCTGCTAAAGTTAATACACCTGCAAACTCTATTTCTGTAGGACTGCCTGTAGTCATAGTAACACCCGGTCCTACAAACTCAAAGGCACCAGAGTCTGTAGTAGATCCTACTTTTATGCTTGATACATAAGGGAATGATACAGCACTTATAGTTAATGTTTTCACACCACTTGGGTCTGTATTAACTGAACCTGATAAACCAGAACCAATAGTTACTTTATCTGTAAAGTATCCTGTTGCAGTATCTGCTGCATCTATTTTAAATTTTTCATCAGCACTAGAGCCACCTGCATATTGTGGTATATTTAATGTATTACCAACAAGTGTTGCTGCTCCGCTTGTACCTGTAGTTGTTAAAGTTAAAGGAGCTTGGAAGCTTGGGAAAGTTACTAAGTCACCTTCACCATTCACATATTCACTAGTAGAACCAGCCCAAGTAAATGCCATAGTTCCTGTAGTTGTAATAGGTACACCTGAAACATCTAATGCATCTCCGCCTGTTGTTGCATTTACATTAGTTACTGAACCAGCAGCAGCAATTGTTATTTCACTTGATCCATTATCTGTAAGTGTAACGTTTGAACCTGCAACTAACTTAACAGTATCTGTTGATGCTGGATTAGAAGCAACAAGATTTACGTTAACATCATTACCTGCTTGTGCAGAACTTAGATCATATGTAGTATTTGTATCAGTTGGAATTGGTGACCATGTATTATCTCCTCTTAGATATTTGCTAGCATCAGGAGTTCCTGAAGCGCTTAGTGCAGCTGTAATAGTTCCTGTATTGGTAATTGTACCACCAGTTACATCTATAAATGTACTATTAGATGTACCAACAGAAGTGACAGTTCCTAAGTATTGATCTGTTGAATTTATAGTAACAGTACCTACACCATTAGCAGGGCTTATATTAACATTTGTGCCAGCCACAATTTGTGTGACTCCGCCTCCACCACCGCTTATTGGTAAATCACCTATTTTTACCTTTCTAATATTATTATTAGTTGCATCACTAAACCATAAGAAGTCATCAGCTACTGCTACCTCAGTTGGTGCAACAAGTATTGCATTGTCTCCTCCACCGTATTTTATATTTACTACTGGATCTTGAGCTGTACCTGTAACCTTTATACCATCACCTCCAGTTACAGAATCAACAATACCATAACCAAGACCAATTACAAAGTCATAAATTTGATCTCCAGTTGCAAGTCCTGTGCCACCATCAGAAACACCTGTTGTAATAGTTGATACAGTTGGATCTTGTGCAGTACCTCCAATAGATATTGTACCGGCTGTTAAAGTACTAACACTAGTAACACCACTTATAGTAGGCATTGTTACTTGTTTAGTATTTACATCTGTAATGTGACCCATTGAATCTGTCTGAACATCATCTATAACAGAAAACTGGACACCAGGCCCAGGGGTTACAGTAGAAGTAGTATCTGTTCTTGTAGTATTATCATGAGTGATTTTTACAACCTGTGTTCCTTGTACTTCAGTTACAATTTTTTGTCCTCCACCAAATGTAACTTCGTCACCATCAGTAACTGCTTGACTAGTTCCAACATCAGCACCTACTTTCCAGCTACTCATACTACCAGTACCATTTGTAGTCCATTCTAATTGACCACTAGCAGCTACTGTAAGAACTTGACCAACAGATCCTGTACCATTAGATGTTGATATAACTCCAGCAGATGACATTTCTAACCAACCTACTGTAAATTTTTTGCTAGAAGCTAGAGCATACATGTTATTACCATCAAAAGTAAAATCACTATCTTTTAATGAACATGTACCACCATCCCACATTGGAATAACATTACCTGTATTAGATCCAGTACATTCTACAAATGTTCCTGTTGTAACACTAAGTGTAACTGTTCCAGCTACTAAATCTATAGCTTGACTAATACCATTACCTGATTTTATAGTTATATTGTCTGTAGTACCATCAGAACCTTCTAAGCTTAAAATAGAGTTATTGTTCCCATCATTTGCAAGTAAATAATCATAAGTGGTATTTCCAGCACCATTGATAGCATCTGCTAATTGTTTGACAGAGATTAATGTTTGGTCTACTTTTGGTAAGTAAGCCATTACATTTAGTTCACTAGACCCTCTAGTAGATAAAACTAAAAAATCATCCTTACTTACTTCATAAGGATTCTCTGCATATTTTTTCTTGGAAAATAATCCAATTACGTCTTGTAATAATGAGCCCATTTTTTTATGTTTTTATAAATACAGTGCAGCCAATTTAACACTAGCTGTAGCTGAACATGTTATTGTTATGTCACCATTAGCATCATTAAAAGCATCAACCTCAAAAGGTCCTAAGAAACCTTCTTCTCCTGCCGCTAGTGTTAACACTGCGTTTTCTTTAACCAACTTTCCTAATAAAGGATCTATTACCGTTGTAACTACAGGAACCACAGTTGCACTAATAGCAACACCCCCATTGTTTTCTACATGGAAGAACTGTTCTGCTGTGTTAGCAAGAGTATCTCCTCCTGCTGACGGTGTAACATAAGTAGGTTTTAAACCTGCCTGAGATATTTGTTGTGCTGTTAACTTTGCCATAGTAATTTAATTTATGATTTTCTTCTATATCCATTCTTGAAAGCTGCTGATTGTACTGGCTCAGGAGATCTAGTAGAATCCATATCACACTTGATACCTGCTTTAGCTAGTCTTTGTCTTTTAGCAACTTTCTTTGCATTTCTTTTTTGTAGAGTTTTAGAATACACAGATGTAGGATCATAGTATCCATTTGTTGTCTCTCTTTTATACGCTTCTCCCTGCATAGGGAATGATATTTTCTTTGCCATGATTTCTAATTATTTCTTTTTACTTACTGATTTTACATCTTCCATATTTCCGTAAGCTGCCTTATCCATAAGACCGTCAATTACAGAACCTCCAGCCATAAAACCTTTAAGACCACCACCTGCAGCCATTCTATTCATGTTATAAGATTGTGGTGAACCATCCATTCCTCCGTCTCCGTAAGAATCCTTTTTATCTCTAGCACCACCTACTGTGTATTTTCTCATATTATTTGACATAATTTCTAATTTTTAAATGTTAATATTATTTTTTAATTGTTGTATACTTTTCAAATCCACGTGACCCAAAATAAGCTACATAAATTGTAACTAATAATGTCTTCAATAATTCTACCCAACTATCATCTATATCAAATGCTATATCTAGAGAGTCAAGTATAATATACAAAGATGTAATAACAGTTAAATAAATTAGTGTCATAGGTCTTGTATTTTTACTGAGCCAAGAATCTGATTTCATATCTGAGTCCCAACGTTTGGATATCTCAGCCATCTCAATCATATCTAACTCAAGAAGCTTCATAGCTTTCTCTTTGTCTTCTGGTGGCATAGCAGGATCTTTATCTATAAGATTCTTTACTATACCAAGAACACCAGAGTCTGGTAATAAATCCCCTACTGTATCTACAATAGCAGAACCATTACCAACTAGGAACTTTCCTACTTTGGTATCTTTGAACTTCTTTTTGGGTTTCTTATCACTCATAATACTATATTGATGGGTAAATTCTAATCTTTACCGGTGTGTTAAACAATTCATCATCTTGTAATGTCATACCCGTCATCTCATAAACATATATGTCAAAAGAATTATTAGTATGATTTAATACTTGCACAAACCTTGGGTAAGCTTTGAACTGTTGACCAACATCAAGAACAACATATGTTGGGGACGTTGGTGTTGCCCAAGTTGCTCTATATTGACCTTGACCTATTCTTGACCATGTTAAACTATTACCTGTATTATTAGATAACACAGTTTCTGTAGGAGCACTTGTTGCTAATTGGCTTATCTTAGAAACATACTCAGTATATCCAAGACCTCCTCCGCCACCAGCTGCAGTGATTGTTACCTCATTAGATCCTGAGTCAACTAAAGTTATATTATTACCTGCAACTAATTTTACATTGCCTACTGATCCATCTGAACCATTAAGTTTTAAATCTACATTGACTCCTGATTGAGAGCTGCTGTATGCATAGGTTGTATCTGATGCGCTTATTGTTATCTCATTGATTGATGAACCTATAGTAATATTATCACCCTCTACTAAAGATTTAAAGTTGAGTGTTTCCCCAACTTTATCTTTCCATACTCCAGCACCACTACCAACATTAGCTGCCAAGTTTGGCTCACCCTCTGAATCAAACTCTAAATAGTCTCCATCTGAAGACAAGGTTATTGTAAGATTTGGGCTAAGTGAGTAAAGACTTCTGAAGTAATTTGTACATTTTCCTGTGCCAGGATCTATATCCTGCTCTTTAAATACACCAACGGCACTGACAACCTTGTCAATGTTTACATTATCACAACTCTCAGAAGAGACCACAAGGTCTTTTACTCTTATTACCTTTATACTTTTGTATGGTATAGGTGATGCAACACCCGTCATATCAGGCTGCTCATCCCATTTACCAAGAACTAAAACATCATTAAGTTCAGCTTTTGTAGCAAACTGTTGTCTCCTTATTAAACTTAATACGTCAGTTAAGATGTTCATCTCTTTTTCTTTTTACTTTTTTTCTTACCACTATACGTGTTATGTGTGCCTCCACCAAGTTTGTAAGCTTGATAGCTTTCCATTCCTGACTCTACATCCTTAACAACTCTTTTTGCATCTCCACCTTTACGGACCTTTTCTATAACAGAGCCCATCATAATATCATCAAGTTCTTTTCCAAACTTTAATAACATTTTAGCTTGTTGTCTTGTCTTCTTTCCTCTGGGTAATCCTTTTTTACTCATAATTTAAATATCTAAAGTAAACGTTACTATAAATAGGTATAATTTGATAGTTCTATAATCATGCGTCTCATCCGCATCAATAAATTCCCAACCTAATGCAAATCTATCATGAGGCCAATGAAATGCAATCTCTAATGACCAATCCATTACTTTTTACATTTTGATCCTTCACAACAAACTTCTTCTCTACAATGGCCTAAACAGATGTATCCAAATGTTATCCATTTTATAAATATGCAAATATTTCTCATCTTCCTTGTCCTTTATATTTTTTTAAATAATTTTTACTCCCCTTCAATGCAGAAGTCTTGGTCTTTGAATGAACACCAGGCCTCTTTCTTCTTGTGGGTTTTACATATGCTGTTTTAACTAGTCTAGCCATTTTTCTTTCTACCTTTTCTAGCTTTACCTTTTACAGCGCTTCCAACATCACCAAGTTGATTTCCAACTTCTTTGATGGCACGGCCTACATCAGCTAACTCAGTAGCAGTAAGCTTATATCTCTTTACTATTTCAAGTAAAGTTTTCTCTGCCTTTTCATCTACAGATGTCTTAGACCAGAGACCTTTCCAATAATCTTGAGGACTATATGTCCACAAAACATTTAATAATTTTTTAAACATGATAAACTATTTTATTGTACTATATAAATAATATACAAATTTTGTATCACTTAACCAACTGAAAGACATATATAAATGTTATCTTTGTCAATGCTGGATAAGTATAATATACAAAAAATAACCAACAAATTTGAAGTTTAACCAATAAGAAAACCATATGAAAAAAATAGATCAACTCCAATTTAAGTCAAGATTTAACATTGAATTTTTACCTACTCAAACATTAATGGGTGTAAAAATTATCAATTGTGAAGTACTATGTGAAGATGATGAATATCGTCCAATGGGTGGTATTGAAATTGGATTTATCTTTTTTACAGTCTCATTTGTAAAATTATTAGTTTAGACTTTTATGTCTACTCAAAAATTCTTACATTATATATACCTAGTAGCTGCACTTCTCATTAGTGGATGTGCAGCTTTTTTAACCCTTATAAATTGATTATTATGAAAGACATCTTTAAACCCAGAGTGAATATACTACCTTATGAATACCCACAATTATTAGAATATAAAGATGCAATAAGACATTCTTATTGGATAGATACAGAATTCAACTTCACAGAAGACATTCAAGATTTTAAAATTAATATAAACTCTGAAGAAAAAGATGTAATCAAAAAAACCATGCTTGCAATTGCTCAGATAGAAGTTAATGTAAAAACTTTTTGGGGTGACTTGTATAAGCGTATGCCTATTACAGAAATAGGAGATGTAGGATTTACATTTGCTGAATCAGAAGTAAGGCACAAAGATGCTTATGCTAGACTTCTTAGAATACTTGGTTTAGAAGAAGAGTTCAAACATGTTGTTGAAGTACCTGCAATTAATAACAGAATTAAGTACTTAAAAAAGTACTTAGATGGTACAAGATCTAGAGATGATAAGATGTATACTAAGTCTGTTTTATTGTTCTCACTCTTCATAGAACATGTTAGTTTATTTAGTCAGTTCTTAATCATGATGAGTTTTAACAAAGAAAAGAATGTGCTAAAAGGTATTTCTAACGTTGTAGAAGCAACCAGTAAAGAAGAAGAAATTCATGGTAACTTTGGTGCTGAAATAATAAATATAATTAAAAAAGAAAACCCTGAGTGGTTTGATGCAGAGTTTGAAGAGCTCATTTATTCTGCATGTAGAAAAGCATATAGAGCAGAATGTGGTATACTAGACTGGATCTTTGAGAAAGGAGAACTTGAATTCTTACCAAAGAAAACTATTTATCACTTTATAAAAAACAGATTTAATAACTCATTAGAAAAGATAGGTATGAAGCCAATCTTTGAAGTTGATAAAGATTTGCTTAAGTCTGTAGAGTGGTTTGATATTGAAATCACTGGAACCAAAGAAGGAGACTTCTTTTACAAGAAAAGTATAGACTATAATAAAAAGAGTAAGAGCATCACAGTTGATGACTTATTCTAATAAACCAAACAATAATGGAATATAAAAGATATTACTGGCTCAATGAAGATAGCCGTACATTTTTATCAAGAGGATATATAACAGAATCACCAGAACAAAGAATCAAAGACATTGCTATAAAAGCAGAGAAGTATTTGAATATAAAAGGATTTGCTGAAAAGTTTGAGGATTATATGGCAAGAGGATTTTACTCCTTGTCTACTCCTGTATGGATTAACTTTGGCAAACAAAAAGGTTTACCTATTAGTTGCTATGGATCAAACATAGATGATAATCTAGATAGTATACTTAATGCAGGTCGTGAGATAGGTATGATGTCTAAGTATGGTGGGGGAACCAGTGCTTACTTAGGTAACATTAGACCTAGAGGTAGTGAAATATCAACAGGTGGTCATGCAGATGGGCCAATACATTATGCTAGAATGTATGACACTGTAGTAGATGTATGTAAACAATCTGAAGCTAGACGTGGTGCCTGTGCAGTATACTTACCAGTTGAGCATCCAGACATTGAAGAGTTCTTAGATATTGGAACTGAGGGAAATCCAATACAAAATCTACAGTATGGTGTTACTGTTACTAATGCTTGGATGGAAGAGATGAAGGCTGGTGATAGAAAGAAACGTAAAGTATGGGCTAAAATTATACAACGTAGATCAGAGTTTGGTTTTCCTTATATAATGTTTAAGGACAACACAAACAACAACTCTCCTTATAAAGAACTTGGTATGGAAATCACTGCATCTAACCTTTGTTCAGAGATACAATTACCAACAGATAGCTACAACTCTTTTGTTTGCTGTCTTGGTTCTATTAATCTATTACATTGGGATGAGATAAAAGAAACAGATGCTATTCAAGTTTATGTATACTTTCTAAATGCGGTAATGGATGAATTTATTATAAAAGCTGAAACCATGCCCGGTATGAAGAGAGCATACAACTTTGCTGAGAAACACAGAGCTATAGGTTTAGGTGTCTTAGGATACCACAGTCTATTTCAATCAAAGCTTATAGAGTTTGACTCACTACAAGCTAAAGGTTTAAACAGTGAGATCTTTAGAACTATTAAGGATAGAAGTGAGATTGCTTCTAGAAAGCTTCATAATGATTTTGGTTACACATGCTTAAGAGAAGGTTATGCTAATACCACACTTATGGCTATTGCTCCCACTAAGTCTAGTAGTTTTATACATGGTGCTGTGTCTATGGGTATTGAACCTATTAAGTCTAATTACTTTATTAAGGATCTTGCTAAGTCTAAAACTGTTTATAAGAACCCATTCTTGGAAGCAGAACTTGATAAGTATGGATTAAACACAGATAAAACCTGGAAGTCTATTCTAAGTAAAGATGGTAGTGTTCAACACTTAGACTTTCCTAGCAAGGGTGTGTTTAAATCTTTTGTTGAGATCTCTCCTAAAGAGATTGTATTACAGGCAGCACAGAGACAAAAGTATATTGATCAGTCACAGTCACTTAATTTAATGATTGATCCATCTGTATCTGCTAAACATATTAACCAATTATATTTATATGCATGGGAAGAGGGCGTAAAAACTTTATACTATCAGTTTAGTAAGAGTAGTGCTCAAGACTTTGCTAGAAATATATTAGAATGTTCAAGTTGTGAAGGTTAGAGTTTTATTTTTACTTTTGCTTTGCCTAGGTTGTAAAGCTAAGTATCACCCGGATAATGATCCTAATGTTTTACATTGGGAGATAATTGATGATAGTATGCATATATATACTGTTCAGGATTCTATTGATGATGAAAGAGAAAGGTGGAGGTACAAAGATTCAATTTATAATTCAGAACCCTAAAATGCAATTAATTACTAGACACCCAATTAAAAAATCAGATTTAGGATTTCATGCTAATTTATTTGGAGGCAAGCTTTTAGCTTGGTTAGATGCAGCTGGTGCAGCATATGCTATGGAAGTATGTGATACACCACGTATGGTCACCGTAATGATTGATAAGTGCATATTTAAAAAACCTGCCAAAGAAGGTCAGCTTATAAAAATATATGGAGATGTTGTAAGTGTAGGTAATACTTCAATTACCTTTAACTTAGAAGCAAGGGCCCATAATGTTTATTCTGGAACACAAGCAGTTGTATTATCAACTAACATTAAGTTTGTTAGAATAGATGAGAACAATGATCCCATTCCCATATCAGATAAAGTTAGAAACAAATACTCTAGAAACTAGCTTCTTGCTTAACAACTTCTATTGCTTTTTCTAATTTTGTGTAGTCTACAGGACACTCAAGATCTAGCCCTGCTTTAGCTTTAAATTTTATGAATGCGTCCCCCTCAGAAAATATAAGTATGGTGGGGACCATTCTAATTTTAAATTTCTTTTTTAATTCAGGACATGTTGCTATGTCAGACCTGTAGTATCTTACTCCGTCTATTTGTGAGACTTTCTCCCACTCTACAAAAGCATTGTCTTTATTAAACTCTGCCCAAAACTCTACAACTATAATGTCTGCTGAATCAGTAAAGCCTGACTGACCACTAATTACTTTATCAAAACTTTGATCGTTTACCCAGTCTTGAGCACTCAGGCCCCATGTAGTAAAGAATGCTAGAATGAATAGAACAATCTTTTTCATAATCTATTTTTTAGTTAGATCGTAGATCCTTTCCTCCATTTTTTCAAACTTATCAAGCAACATCTCTACATCTTCTTGTGTATCCATTATTGTTTGACGTACTAGCTCATCCTTTAAATCGTACTCTACTCTATCAATAACAGGCTCTGGTCTTTCCATTGCCAAAGCTATGTCAGCTTTTAGTGTGAACCACATCGTAGAAAGTGAGATCACAAATCCTACTATTAATCCTATTGTTTTTAAATCTAGTGTAACTTTTGTTTCTTCTCCTATTTGAGGTGGTATCTGTGCCATTTTATTTCTTTTTACTTGCTGTTACTTTGCTTTCACCTTTTGTAACTGTTACATCTGAGTCAGTTACTTCTACCTGCATTGGATCATCTTCTTTATCAGATAACTCTCTAATTAAGCTTTTGATTATTTCTAATTCAGGCTTTTCTTCTTTTTCTTTTGCACCTACTATATGTTGTAATATACCTATCAGTGCCATTGCTGCTGTAGATACTAAACCAATAACTGCTGTTAGTGCCCCACCTTCTAAAAACTGTGAACTAACCACGCCTATTACAACTAATACTGTTATATAATTTATGGCATGCTTGCCTAAATGCTTTGATGCTATTTCTTTTTCTGTACTCTTCGCCTCAATTTTATCTATTTCTATTTTAGCTAATATCTCTTCGTTTGTTTTCTGTTTCATTTTATCTAATTGTATAATTCAAGCCAAAAGATGTGTTGAATAGTTCACTATCCCACATCTTAGCGTATTCTCCTTCTATAAAGACTCCAAGGTTTTTATTAACCTTCCAACCAAAGTTTGCACCAAAAGAGTAGTCACTCCATTGTTCTAGCTCAGCACCTTCCACTAAACCTCCTTTACCCCAGTTGTTTCTATTTAAATAAGAACAAAGCTCGTCTCCTTTTATATATCTATGATAAGGCAGTATATAATTTGCGTAAGCATGCATCCAGAAATTGCTTTTATAATGATAAAAGTCAAACCCTACAATAGGAGCTATCTCACCAAAAGGATCTAATAAATCCCATTGCTCTCTATTATACCTTTGCATTAATTCTCTGAATACAGTTTCTCTAAACTCTAAGTCTGTATCTGCAACTCTATTTCCTTCTGGATCAATCCAATACCAGTCAGAAACTTCATTACCAAACTCATCTTCTTCTGTATAGTATATGTCATCATATCCGTATTCAAATCCTAAAGTATACCATGGGTTTACAGCATATCCATTTTCATCCTGCTCATTTAACCATATTTCAATTGGGTTATAACCATAAGCACGGTCATGAGTACGGTAGATTGCACCGGCAGATACACTAAACTTTTCTCCTAGTGGAAGCCTAAGTCTTGCTTC
>Ga0213860_10000783_pt1 | contig 12811 bp, 12 predicted proteins | sample PICome_3_FD_160118 | JGI IMG/M metagenome (GOLD analysis project Ga0213860, IMG submission 160118) | Coastal seawater microbial communities near Pivers Island, North Carolina, United States - PICO550 | ecosystem: Environmental > Aquatic > Marine > Coastal | place: USA: North Carolina...
TGTGCATCATTTTTTTGAGTTTTATTTTGCTTTGCCTGCGTCATAAGCCATGCTTACATCACAACTGAAAAAGCGTCCAGAATTGTCTTGCGCCTAGGCAATTTTCCGTCTAAGCACCGCCTACATCAGGCTGCTGTAGCTCAGTGGTAGAGCACTCCCTTGGTAAGGGAGAGGTCGGTGGTTCAATCCCACTCAGCAGCACCATTCCACCTAGTCCACCGATACCCCTGCAAATGCAGTGGCCAGCTGCAGCGGTTCGGTTACAGGATCCAAAGGCTATACCGTGCGCGCATTAGAAGCCCGCAGTGGCATACCCAAAAGCACGGTACACCGAAAGCTGCAGCACCTTGAAAAACTTGAGTTGATAGACTTGAACAGAGGACGAATGGCAATCGCATCTGATGAGTTTGGTCGCTCTGTCCTTGCCAGTCAGCTACCCGATGGCAAGTCAATCACCGATCGTCACGTTAATCGCATCCTTGATTTGTTATGAACCTGGGAAACATCGTCTGATTATCTCGCCTTTTGCAGCAACAGTGAACCAAAGCCTGAAATTAGGATGAGTGATAAGCCAACGAATGATAGCCCATCGGGCCAATCCCCAAATATAACCAATCCTGCAACACTTGCAGAAATCAATTGGCTATAAACCAACGGAGCGATTAACGTCGCTTCGGCCCAGCGATTGGCAAGGACAAGTAAGTAATTCCCAGCCGCTGAAAAAATCGCACTTAGACAGATTAAAAAATAAGACTCGGCATTCAGAGATAATAGCGGTTCAGAAATCCCAACAGGTAAAAGGACGAAGGATCCGATCATAAGTTGCGAGATAAGCAAAAGCGGTGCTGGAAATGCACCTGCCACCAAACGCGTCGTTACCAGATAGGAACCGTAGCAACAGCCCGCCAACAAGGCGAACAAAATGCCCGAAGACATTCCAAAACCAGGCTGGACCACCATCAAAACACCGATGAACCCCACCAATAACAGCAATGTTTTGGATCGCGATACGGCCTCGCCCATAAACAAATACGCGATCCCGTATGAGACAATGGGCCCGATGAAAAAGGCGCCATATACATTTGCAATGGGTTCTGTTTTCAGCGCCGTGAGGATTGAAAATATGCCACCGCTGATGAAGCAGCCTCGCAACAGTACACGCCGGTCACGCAGCATTAAAAAATCGGATTTACTGACCCTGACAAAGGGGAACAGCAGTACCGCTGCCAGCGCAAAGCGTGACCATGCAACCAGACCCGGTCCCACACCCCGCGCCGTAAGAAGTTTGCCTGCCGTATCCCCGAAAACAACCAATGACACCGCAACAAATGTGACCAGCGCAAGTTTGAAAAGATTGACCTGAACACTCACAATTCATCACCGCATAGGGTTTACATTTTCATCACAATGCATGTTGTGCTGCCTGTTGCGTATAATTTTCCTGTTTCTGCATCAATGATTTCCGCCGTTGCCACACCTGTTGAACGCCCGACATGGTTTGTCACGCCAATTGCTTGAATTTGCCGATTTTGCGGAATGGATTTGATAATGTTCACTTTATATTCAAGCGTTGTGTAAATTGACCCCTTGGGAACCTTTGTCATCACTGCACACGCCATGGCGCTGTCCAATAAGGTTCCATACCACCCGCCATGCACAGTCCCCATCGGGTTGAACGCATCAAAGCTTGGCGCACCCGAAAATACCACACGACCCTCGGCAACTTCGGTCAGGTAATATCCAAGCGTTTTGCCAATCGGTGGTGATGGATAGCGCCCATCCAAAATCCCTTGCATGAACTCCAGACCGCTTATTTCACGCATTTGATCCAGGTTCAGTAATTCGGACATGGAATTTGCGTGAAATTGGTTTGGCAACATGTCACTTACTCTTTGCTATCCACTTTCGCGCGCCCAAAGTCTGGTGCGTCCGTGTCTTGTCCTGCTTCAATAATGCCACGTCGAATGGAACGCGTGCGGGTGAAATAATCATGCAACATCTCTCCATCCCCTGTACGGATGGCACGCTGAAGCGCGAACAGCTCTTCCGTGAACCGTCCAAGAATTTCTAGGGTCGCATCCTTATTCGTTAGGAACACATCCCGCCACATTGTCGGATCACTGGCTGCAATGCGGGTGAAATCACGGAACCCAGCCGCCGAATATTTGATCACTTCGCTATCGGTGACCCGCCTTAGATCATCGGCAACGCCCACCATCGTATAGGCAATTAAGTGGGGTGTATGCGATGTCACGGCCAACACCAAATCGTGGTGATCAGGGTCCATTTCATCAACGTTTGATCCGATCCCCACCCAAAAATCTCGCAAACGCTGAACTGCATCCGCATCTGTTTCGGGCATCGGAACCAACAAACACCAGCGATTGTCAAACAAGGTTGCAAAACCACTTTCGGGTCCAGAATGTTCGGTACCCGCCAATGGGTGTGCAGGAATGAAATGAACATCTGCGGGCAAATGCGGGGCAACTGCGTTAATCACAGACCGTTTCACCGATCCCACATCGCTGATGGTTGCACCAGATTTTAAAACGGGCGCGATATCCCGTGCAACTGATCCCATTGCCCCAACAGGGACACATAGAACGACCAAATCCGCATCACGCACCGCATCCTGAACAGTGTCACACACACGATCACATAACCCAATTCGGCGCGCCGTATCGCGCGTTTCTGCGGAACGGGCAAATCCCGTGACCTCACCCGCGAGGCCCGCGCGTTTAATTGCCCAGTACATAGAAGAGGCAATCAACCCCAATCCAACGAGGGCTACGCGATCGTATACCTTAGTCATTCTTCTGCCCTTTGAATTGCCCAACGGCATGCGCAACACGGCGACAGGATGCTTCATCTCCGACAGTAATGCGCAAGCATTCGGGCAAATTATACCCCCCAACGCGGCGCACAATCAGGCCCTGTGATTTTAGATATTCATCACAAGCCTCAGCTTCTTCCTGAGAGTTAAACCGCGCAAGAATGAAGTTTGTCATAGATGTATCAGAGGCCACTCCATGTTCGGCCAAGGCATTTGCCAACCAAGCACGCAGACGTGTGTTTTCGTCCCGACACTGATCTGCATAGGCCTGATCCTTGACCGCCGCCTCTGCGGCCGCAAGTGCAGGAAGGGACACATTAAAGGGGCCGCGAATGCGGTTTAGCGTGTCAATAATATGCTTGGGTCCATAGCCCCATCCAACGCGTAAACCTCCAAGTCCGTAGAGTTTGGAAAAGGTGCGCGTCATGACAACATTTTCGTAGGAATGCACCAAACGCGTACCGCCATCATATCCTTCGACATATTCCGCATAGGCCCCGTCCAAGACCAAAATTGTATGTGACGGAATGCCCTCAGCCAGACGGCGCACCTCTGCCTCGGCAATCATGGTGCCTGTTGGATTATTTGGATTGGCAATAAAGACGATTTTGGTGCGGTCATTACAAGCTGCCAAAATGGCGTCCACATCGGTCAAGCGACGATGCTCTGGGACTTCAACAGGTGTTGCGCCTGCTGCCAGCGTGGAAATGCGATACATCGCAAATCCATGTTCGGTGTGAATAACCTCGTCCCCTGGCCCCGCATAGGCATAGCAAAGGAAACTGATGATTTCGTCACTGCCCACGCCGCAAATGATATTATCGCTCCACAAATCAAAAGCTTCTGCAATCGCCTTGCGCAATGGCAAATGGTCCGTTGACGGATAGCGGTGCAACATATGCGCAGTTTTACCCAGCGCCTCAATCGCGGCGGGCGATGGTCCAAAGGGGTTTTCATTTGAACTTAGCTTAACCGTATTTTCGGCACCTGTGGCGTGTGAGCTTCCGGCCTGATAAAGCTCGATGTCCATAATCCCAGGTTGGGGCTGAATCTTTGGCATGCTTAACTCCATTGTTGTGACCTTCATACGCGGCGAATTTTATCAATGCCAGAGGCAAAACAAAAAAGGCCGCGGCGGTTCCCCGTCGCGGCCTTTTGCTGAAGACTGAAACTCTTAGTTTTGAGCGTAGTATTCGATGACGAGGTTTGGTTCCATCATCACTGGATATGGCACATCGCCAAGACCCGGTGTGCGAACGAATGTTGCAGTCATCTTTGAATGGTCCGCTTCGATGTAGTCAGGAACATCACGCTCTGCCAACTGTACCGCTTCTAGCAATACTGTCATTTGCTTTGAACGATCACGTACTTCGATCACGTCACCCTCTTTTACACGGTATGACGGAATATTCACACGCTTGCCGTTCACTGTGACGTGGCCGTGGTTTACGAACTGACGGGCCGCGAATACAGTTGGAACGAACTTGGCGCGATACACAACAGCGTCCAAGCGGCGCTCTAGTAGACCGATTAGGTTTTCACCTGTATCGCCCTTCATACGGTCCGCATCAGAGAAGACGCGGCGGAATTGTTTCTCGGTCAAATCACCGTAGTAACCTTTCAACTTCTGCTTTGCGCGAAGCTGTAGACCGAAGTCAGACAATTTGCCCTTACGCGCCTGACCGTGCTGGCCTGGGCCATATTCACGACGGTTGAATGGTGATTTTGGACGACCCCAGATGTTTTCGCCCATGCGGCGGTCAATTTTATACTTGGCAGCGGTTCTTTTTGTCATCGCTGATCTCCTTCGTTATGGTCGAGGCCACATGGCCACTATGAAGGGCGTTGTCCTTTTACCCGAAGGTACGACAGGCATCCTCTTGCGAGGGCCACCAACACCAATGAATGCGCGGCTTATATAGACTCGCTCCACAGAGTCAATGCACATATCAATTGAATCTTATGCCTGTCACTTTAGTTTTTGTGCGGGGGCCACTTTTAGATGCACATGAACATTCTTGAACACATAGACGCGCTGTTGGAAATAGAACGTCAGAGCCTGCAGAATTCGGGTGAGTTGGACGATGCCACAATCACTGAATTCTTCGAATTGCGAACCCAATCGGTAAAGGTGATCGTGAATTTCAGCGGCGGCATTCAAAAGGAATGTTGGCGTGTGACACAATCGAATGGATCCTACAGCGTTGTCTACATGCCCGAGGCGGGATATTTTTCACTTTGTGTCGATAGCGCATTGGGACCACTTGATATTGGTGTGCACGGGCCTGCCATTCGTTGTTTTTCATCCGTTTGAAATCCACCCCAACGCCCTACTTATATCATTAAAACGGGGGAAATCATGCGTCTATTCTCAGGTCTTTTGATGCTGATTGCGTCATCTGGATTGGCAGAGGATGAAACATTTATCTGTCAGGCAAATGGGTTTGGAATACAGCCACAGATCACGGTTCACCACGATACCACCAACGATTTATTGCAATTCGATAGCGGGTTCAGTTTTGCGGGCCAGAACAACCCCAAAACGCCAATCGCGGAACGCGGGGCAGAAAGCCTGTGGTTTAAAGCAAAGATTAAGGGTGACGTGATGAAAACAACCTACAACGTGTACCTGTATGACAATTGGATTTTGGTAGAAACAATCGAATTGCCCGTTTTAGAAGAACCCTGCACCCCGATGACATGCGAGGAACAGCAAACGATTTACCGACTTAAACCCTGTACGCTGGCTGATTGACGCTTGGTGATGCGCCATAGCGCGTAAATTGCACAAACTTTCAGTGCGCTGGGCACCAACGCATATGCCACACTAAGATGATAGATACCCAAAGGCGTGGGGGATGCAGGATCAAACCCAGACACCTCTAGTCCTGGCAAAACAAGCCCTACGGCAAGCGCCAAAGCCAGCTTTGAAGACAGCGACCAATAACCAAAGGCCTCTTCACTCGGGACATCTGTGCGTTGTAAAAATTTGATAAAAATCATGGGCAGTAGGGTCAGGTCGGCTCCGGTCAAAACGCCCGTGATCCCACAAATGATTGCGAAAGCAACAATATCTCCGGCCCCGAGTGTAAAGGTAACCACAAACGCGATCAGGGACGCCAACATTGCCACCCCTAACACCCACTCAATCTCATATTTTTTCGCCAATTCCGTCCAAATCGGAACCGAACACGCCGCGGCCCCAAAGAAGAGCAATAATAACGGTCCAGACGCCGTTGCAGATCCAATCGCGTATTCGACGTAGAACAGGAATAAGGTGGACGTGATCGCCACAGGTATCGCGTTCACAAAGGCAAGTATCAAATAGGGGCGGATTCGAGCCTCAGGGACCCCCAACGTGAATTTTTCCGACGTCGACACAGTTTCACCCGACCAAATATTGTGCATTAGCAGGATTGCAACAACCGTTACACTGATCAAAAATCCACCGAACAAAGTGTAGGGGTCATGACTTATCTCTGTGAAAAGTGTTGGGGCAATCGCGGACAAGCAAATTCCAATCAACTGCCCCGCTTCACGCCAACGCGCAACGATAGGCTGTGCTTTGTCCGCAAAATTATTTACGGCGTGCGTGTAGAGCAAGATCACAGACAAACTGTACCCCGTAAACAATAGGATCAGAGACAACGCAAACCAAATCGTTGGGTTGATAGGCGCAGTCACAATAAACAGCCCAAGCGCTCCGATGATGATTATTGCCCCTGCACCAGCAGACAAAAGACGGCGAGGAAGAAAGCCAATTGTAGATAAGCGGCCCAACAGCGGATCTTGAACGAAATCCACCACCCGCAGCGCAAACATGATCGCCCCCAGTGAGGCCAAAGATACACCATATGTATCCGAAAAATACTTTGGAGCGTGCAGATAGATCGGCAATCCAACCGTCCCCAACATCACACCAAACAGGCCAACCGCCATGAGTATTCTAATATTAGGTACGTTCTTAGACACTCTCGCTGCCTTTGCGGTTCATATATTGTTTACGCTGGGCAACACAACGCAGATCACCCAGCGTGGGCGGGATGATGTATTGCGATTTTTTAAGGTGAAGCAAGTGGCGGCCCGTTATGCAGACCTGACGGTCAAGCAGTCTCTTCTTGGATAACTTCATCCTCTAGCAGACGTCGCAACTTTAATTGCGCAGTCGCATCAAACTTACCATCCGTTAGGAATGTCTCTAGCGGTATCATTTCGCACCCTTCAGGCTCGTTTGCCGCAACTTTGTAGTCATCATATTCATAGATAACAAAGCGACCGTTTTGCCCTTCTATAAATGTATACCAATGCGAGCGGTCTAAGTTCAGACCTTTATGTACTTCGTAAAACGCATTTGTATTGTTGATCGGCATATCTTCTTCCTCTGTTGGCGCTAACAGATTATTCGGCGCTTTTGGGTTTGCAAGAACAAAATAGGGTCAATGAAACGGTGCTGCCCAAGCATTGGATCGATAAGTGAAGGCAGCACCGAAGTGTGGGCGCACTGAAGTGGCCGTACCATGAAGTTAGCTTTGTGATCTGAACATTCAATCTTCTCGTAAAAAGTACATCTGCGCCAACAGAAACGAGAAGAACGATATGAAACGTATGAAAAATATTTTGAGCTTTTTTAGACTACAATTTGAACACAAAGAGTTGTTCTGGGACTGGTACATCACTAAAGGCTGGCAAAAACGGCAAAAACGATAGTTGATGCTAGTCTCAGCATACTTAGCTAAATCCTAGCTTTGTAGCGACAGCACCTTAAGTTTGAATGCTGCGGATGACCCCGTCAAAGAATTTAAGTATTGTTAATCACCCGCAGCAAGTTCGGCAGAGGGACAACTTCTGCCTAAGAGGAAACGGAACGATAACAATCCGTTTGTAAATTTATATTGACAGTAAAAGCAAAATTAGTCAACGACATATGGTCGTGCAGCAATCATGGACCATAGGGATTCATACTCAAGATTGCTGCACTATTCCAGCACTTTATCAGTGCGCCAACACAAGAAGAAAGTAAGCTTGTGTAATTTTTTATTTACACTTATGGAGGGGTAACTTCAATACTGAAAACCACCTAAACATTTGTTTGCTTAGGTAATCCGAATGTGGATAGGTGAGCGTACATTCAAGTTTGCATCCATGATGCTACTAATGAAAAATTGAAAAGGCCCACCAGAAACAGGTGGGCCTCTATACCTTCAGGGCTATAGTCTGGGGAAGATGCCCTGGCGGCTTCAAACAGAGAACTGCGTAGCCGTTGGCGGGCGTTTAGGAGATGGGAGGCCAACAAGCAAGGACTTTCAACGGCCTGCGACAATTAGTAAGCACAAGTATATGTCAGTATCTGACACTGCTTTTTAAGTTTAGATCAGTTAAGAAAGGCCAATGTGGTGCTAGAAAAGCAAATGACCGCCTCGGGAGGAAACCTCTCTTAGCGGTCATTCTGTCTAATCAAATCTGCTAGTTACCTTCATCGGGATTGCCCCCAAATCCTGCAGTCCAGGCCTTGTTCCGGTTGCCCTTCACTCTACCGTTCCTGCCGACGCCGACAACTGTTTAAACCGAAGTTCGCTCAACCATCAATGTCTGTAATCCAACAGTTGAAACTTGTTTTGAACTTAAACCCAATTGCTTGTTTTAAGTCCGAAATTTCGTTTCCCCCAGACTAGATTAAATTTAAGATCACATAAGTTTGCAGATCTACCAAGCACGATTTGCACGAAAAATGTAGTTCCACAGGCTTATCAACAACTTTTATGACTTATGCACAGATTATCCACAAAATTATACACAGAATTTTAAAAATACCTGGGTTAGGACAACGAGGTATTTGATTCGTGTAAGTGATGCAAGAGGATTTCCGACCAAGGTCAAAAGCCCATTTTGACGGCTCTAATGCGATCGGCTTTACGTTTACGCTTAATTGCCTCTTTTGCCTGCCGTGCTTTCTTTACCGACGGCTTCTCATAAAATTCCTTTGCACGCATTTCTCTTAATAGTCCTTCACGCTGCATCTTTTTCTTCAGCACACGCAAAGCCTGATCAACGTTATTGTCTCTTACATCAACGTGAAGCATTTATAACTAGCCTACTATCTTTGAACATTGGTAGAGGTAGACCTACAAATGAAGTTTCTTCCGACTCGCAAAACAAATGGGACGTAAAGGCCCACCTCTTATTTTACAGTGATGCAGTTACCATCCATTTCTGGCACAAAATCGACAACGTGGTACAAAATCGACGCAATATTAAGCAGAGAAAATATTTTGTGCGCATTTGGTCGTTATTAGCTGCGCCATTAACCCACTGACCTAGTACCTGCAAAATATACCTATCAGCATAAATCTACTGTGCTTTATCATTGACCTTATCGATACCGAAGCGAGCGTTGTTCAAATACTTTCTTCAACGCAAAAATTATCTGCAACCCGACATATTGCAAAAGTGTCTTCTCTAATTATCTATCGCATCAAATAATGGAGAAAAACATGACGGTACAGACCCACGACTTTGAGGCCGATACAGGCAAAATTCTGAACATTGTGATTAACTCTCTTTATTCTGACAGAGACATATTTTTGCGTGAACTATTGTCCAATGCCTCTGATGCGATCCACAAACGAAAATTCCTTGGGCAAACAGAACCTCAACTTCTCAACAGCAGTGAAGACGAAATTTCAATCAACGTCGATGAAAAGAAGAAAACAATCGAAATCATCGATACTGGCATTGGATTGAGTGCAGATGATCTAACTGAAACATTTGGAACGATTGCACGTTCTGGAACATCATCGTTTTTAGAAGCCATTGGTGAAAATACTGATAACAAAGACGCAGCTAAGACACTTATAGGTAAATTTGGTGTGGGTTTTTATTCTGCCTTTATGGTTGCTGAAAAGGTAGTAGCCACAACAAGAAAAGCGGGCGAAGACGATACACTCATTTGGGAAAGTGACGGCAAAACTGGTTACACCATCACTTCATCAAGTGATGCACATGAGACTGGTACTTCGATCAAACTCTTCTTGCGCAAAGATGCGAAGGAATATGCTGACAGTCAGAGACTGAAGACACTTGTTAAAAAATATTCGGATCATATTCTCGTTCCAATTTTTGTAACTGCAAAGGATGCAGAGAAAGAACAGGCCAACAGCGCACAAGCGCTTTGGACAAGATCACCTTCAGAGATTTCTGCGGAAGAATACTCAGAATTTTACAGAAGCAGCTTGGGTGCGTTCGATGAACCGTTCATCACCCTACATAACAAGACAGAGGGATCCATAGACTTCACTAATCTGTTGTTTGTCCCAAAGACTGCGCCTTTTGACCTGTTTGAACCAGAACGAAAAACAAAAGTCAGCCTCTACATCAATCGTGTATTTATTAGCCAAGATGTCGACGGGATAATTCCAACATGGTTACGTTTTGTTAAAGGTATCTTGGATACGACAAGCCTGGATCTGAACGTTAGCAGAGAGATGGTGCAGAACAGTCCTGTCATCAAAAAAATTGCAAAGTCTGTCACTAAAAAAGTTCTGTCAGAACTGAAGAAGAAACTGAAAAAGGACGAGGCTGAATACGATGCATTTTGGGAACAATTCGGCAAGGTTCTGAAAGAAGGTCTGTACGAGGATTTTGAAAATCGTGAAAAAATTGCAGAGATTACTCGAGTTTATTCGCTGAAACATGAAAAACTCATCAGCCTCGATGACTACATTGCAGAAATGGGCGAAAAACAGGACAAGATCTACTACCTAGCGGCCGATACCCTCAAGCAGGCGAAGTCGAGTCCGCACTTAGAGGGCTTCCAGGCTAAGGGCGTAGACGTTCTTCTCATGACAGATCCTATTGATGCATTTTGGATGTCTCAGATGGTTTCCTTCAAGGAAAAGGCTTACTTGTCAATTTCACGAGATAAGTATGATCTGTCAGACTTGGATGATGAAGCTGCAGCAGAAGCATCAGATGATGAGGAAACCAATACAATCGCTGCGTTGATCAAAGAGTGCATCACTGACTTGGTTGAAGATGTCAAACCAACAACAGCACTAGTGGATAGCCCCGTAAGGCTCGTAGCGGGTGAAGGTGGATTAGACTTCAACCTCGAAAGAATTCTTAAAGCACAAAATCCCGACTTCGAAGGCGGCAAGAAGGTATTGGAGGTGAATTGCAATCACGACCTAGTGAAAAAGATTCCGTCACTGTCACTAGACTTGCAAAAGGCCGTAAGCAGAATCTTGTTCGAACAAGCAAGAGTCCTTGACGGTGAAATGCCGTCAGATCCACAGCAATTCTCAAGAGATCTAATTGCCCTAGGAAACGCCCTTTAAGACAATCGGTAGCCGCTAACCAACTTCAGAAGCGGCTACCATTTTTTTACCCATTCCATAAGAACTTCGATTGGATAGCCTGAACCATAGCCCTGCCCTACTCCGTCAGTTGCCCAACCTCCGATTTGATCGGCGACGTCTGAAGGACATTGTACAGCACGTAAGCGATCACGCATTGAATGTCGAAAGCTATGCATCGTGCAACCCGCAGGGACGTAGTTCTTCAGCCACTTGTTAATTGCAGCACTCGCTGAGTTTGCACTGGTATGTGATCCACGATTGTATCTAGGGAAGGCATAAGGTGATGTATCCGCTTGGTGCAGTATTCTCTGCGCAGCCCAGAGGGCCCTTCCAGATAACGGTATTACTCGTGCACTTGCAGACGTCTTCAGCCTACGCCATGGGTGTGGGCGCACTTCTACGAAAGGAATGTCACCCTGCAGGTTGAAGTCACTCAGAGACAGCCCTGCAGCTTCTGCAAGCCGCATTCCAGTATCCGACACCAACGCCACAAGCCATCGGATATCATCATCAATCCGCATACACTCTCGCTGAACACGACGCAGGGCATCCAGTGGAATTGGTTTACGGGAGACAACACCCTTTGACCAATCATGGTACACGCCCACGAAAGGATTACGGACATCCAAGGCAAACTCAGACAGGGCGAAGTTGATCAATGCTTTGACATAGGAAAAGTTACGGGTGACGCTTGATCCCGTTAAACCTCTGGCGACTAACCAATCTCTAAAAATCAGGGCATCCTGTCTGGTATAAGCCGCCAATGGTTTATTGCCGCAATTCTCTATCACATAACCACAGGCTCTTTCTGCAGATTGCCTGAATGACTTAGCTTTGCCTTTGCCTTTCTGTTCCAGATAAACATCCAAGGCATCAAGCAACGAAGGACCATCTAACGTCCGTTCTAACAAAACATCTGGCGATTTAACTGCGGGAACATCCATCCCATCCCTAATTAGCGAAAGGCCTAAACCCTCGGACTTGGCTAAGCGCATTTGCGTCCAATAGGCATCTAGCTTTGCTGCTTCGATCTTAGCCTGCAGCTTCGCTTCCTGAGGCGAAGATGTACGCAATCCCTGGACGATACGAGGGTACTTGTAATGCTGTCTTAAATCAGTAGGAACCCTGCGAGTGAAGTAATAGTAGCCTCCACGCACGAAGGTGTAAGGTACAGGCTTGGTCAGTAATCTGGTCTGCATAACGGTCAGTCAAAGGCTAAGGCACAATAGCGCCAAGGTTAAAAACTAAGCGTTATCAGAAGCCTACGTTTGCAGTCGCCAATTTTTATTTTAGGAAGTGGCGGACCGAGGAGGAAATAAATAGTGCACTCAGCATAATTAAAAGTATTCGTATAAAAGCTACTCCCTATGAAATATCATATTGATACCAGCATGACCCAACTGCAGACCATAATCAACAATCACATGTCCCTCGAGTGCCGCTGTGGGCATCGGAAACATTGATTTTCGGAGCGCCAGCGTCACCTTTGTGTCATGGTCGAGTGGATTTGACCAGATAGCTGACGGACGGGTTTCACCAATGCTATGACGTCTGTCAGCTCATAAAGGGTCGTGCCTGAATACACGCAAAACGGTCAACGGTAAGCCAGTTAGGATAAAAAATG
>Ga0213860_10000784_pt1 | contig 12804 bp, 7 predicted proteins | sample PICome_3_FD_160118 | JGI IMG/M metagenome (GOLD analysis project Ga0213860, IMG submission 160118) | Coastal seawater microbial communities near Pivers Island, North Carolina, United States - PICO550 | ecosystem: Environmental > Aquatic > Marine > Coastal | place: USA: North Carolina | collected...
GACCAGGGATACGGTAAACACACGATTCAATAAGTTTGGTTTTGATTTTATGTTGCTCGACACGGCGGGACTTCGCAAGAAGGGCAAGACCATGGAGAACCTAGAATTCTATTCCAATATGCGTTCTATTCGCGCCATCGAGCATGCGGATGTATGTATGATGGTAGTGGATGCCACACGAGGGTTTGAAGCACAGGATTTGAGTATTGTGTCTTTAGTGGAAAAGAATAAAAAGGGCTTGGTGGTCGTGGTGAATAAGTGGGATTTGGTCGAGAAAGAGACCAATACCATTCGCGATGCCGAAGCCTACATCAGAAAGAAATTGGAACCTTTTACGGATTTCCCCATCATCTTTACCAGTGCATTGACGAAGCAACGCGTATTGAAAGCTTTTGAGGAAGGTGTGAAGGTTTACGAGCGTCGCAAGCAGCGCATTTCGACGAGCAAGCTCAACGATACGATGCTGGACATCATCAAGGGATATCCGCCGCCGGCAGTGAAAGGAAAGTACGTGAAGATCAAGTTCTGTACACAGTTGCCTACGCGTACGCCTCAGTTTGCCTTCTTTGCAAACATGCCTCAGTACATCAAAGAGCCCTACAAGCGCTTCCTAGAAAACAAGATGCGCAAGGCGTTCGATTTCCACGGTGCCCCAATCGAAATCTTCTTCCGTAAGAAGTAATTACAATTGGTAACAGATTACCGCGTTACCCTGCACGAGCACTAGAACCGGTGCTCCGGCTGGTGTCAATCGCCCTGCCTCTGCCTCGGATCCTTCAAATGCAGTGATCGGCGCATCGGCCTCCTTTAACTGAGTCACATGAATAGTGCCTTCGGTATCATAAATGATGCCCGTGCCCCCAGTATATGCTTCGATACGTGAGATGCTCTGTGGGAAAGAAATAGTATTCGTTGAGGTTTCTCCGCGTACGCTGAGCTTGTCTTCTGACCAATACAATGTGCCGTAGCCCATGGCCTCCATGCCTTGAAGGTTATTTAGGTCGTGCTCTAAAATGGCCGTGGTGCCGTCAAAGCGCTGTTCTTGAATCTCACCCTCTTCACCCACACGCCTGATGCTAGGTGGATTCCCACCCATAACGACCCACGGCTGAGTAGCCGCAGTGAGGGCTGAGGTTTTGATGCGCTCCTCTCCGCGTCTGTTAAGTACATGAGCGCGCTCTAGGGTAGAAATGATTACATAATCCTTACCGCCTCGCTGGTACAAATGTGGGTCTTGGGTAATGTTGCCGCTTGCCGCGTCAGTCTTCCAGCCTTCAATAGGCTGACCTTCGATGCTGTAGTTATAAAGCTTTGCTCCCGCAGGCACGAGTATGCGGTAGTTGCGGTTCTTGTCATAATCCAAAACGGTGGCACCTAAGGTGGTTGCCTCTGCTAAACTTACTGGGAACCCCTCCACTTCACGTCCTAAAATATCTATACAGTGCAGCTGATTTGCCGTAGTAAAAACCATCTGGAATTTACCGTTCTTGAACATATCAATTTGTTGGACTGCGCCTTTCATAGCTCCTGGAAGATTCAGACTCCATATTTTTTCTCCTTTCTCATTGAGCAAGTAACATTGATTACTTTCATCTTGAACGAGAATATTAGTCATGCCACTGCGGTGATTTTTGATTAAAAAAGGACCACTGATCGCTTGTTGTGGGAGCGAGTGTGACCATAAATAAGCACTTACCGCTACATCTTCCCCGCGTTGTTGAACCGTGGCATTTCCGTAGGCAACACCATCTTTTACTTCCAAATGCCCAGCTAAAAATGCTCGATCCAAAGCTGGTGGTAAGGATTCAAATAGGGGGCCTTCGTCCAAGCTATTAAAATTGAATCCAATCGTGAAGTGTTCATTGCGATCCAAAGCATCTCCTAAAGCTTGTAAAGATTCTAGAGCACGCCAGTTTTTATTCATGTCCAATTCGCTGCTGTACACTTCCAACAGCGGGGCACTGGTTCCTACCAACAGCCACTGGTCCCAAATCATCCAAGAACTATTTCCTAGATCAGAATATAACCAGCCAAATGCAGCGCTGAATATAAATTTGTGCTGTTCGTTTAAGACGCCTGTGGCATGGCCTTGGTACATGCTATGTTCACTACTTAACCGCTTGAGCGCTTCATTTAGATTTGAAGGCGATTCTTTTAACCTTGCGGCGACAACAATCCCGTCTCCATACCCTGTTCGAACAAAACTGCCCTCAAAATTATTGGCGAATGTCATCGAAGAAAGTCCGGCATCTTCTATCATTTTTTGCGCCTTCTTCAAGCGTTGCTTCTTATCACGATATGGGTTGAAGGCGCGAAGCCAATCTACTGGGTCTCCAGTGTTAACCCCTATTGCGTATTTTGAAGAAGCGGCGATTATTGGGCTGATATCTGTGCCGGTAGGTCTCTGATTAAACGTGCTCAAATAAGTATTGGTGGAGTCTGCACATAGGGCCACTGTGGTAGCTATTGTTTTATTTGATTTCCAGTCCAAATCCACGGATGACCATTCCACAAAATGTTCTAACCAACTCCAATCTTGAATGAAATAATGATCTCCCAATCTCGAGACTTCTTTATGTTGGATGAAAACATTTGCTGCATCTGACTTGGATGAATTATTCCACAACTTCTCAAAATGAGCATTGTCCAATAACGAGTGTCCAGCAACATGTTGATTAATGATGTCCTGTAATAAACCATCGCTTGAGCTGATCACCCAGCTTGGCCCGTCGTTGTAGGCGTACATTGAATCCAAGGTGAAGACTTCGTAATTCCCTAAGGAGGTGGAAGCGCCGACGAAAGAGGTGAGGTCGTGCTCAGTGGTCCATACCCAATCAAAACTACTGGCGCCCGAGGGGAGGAGCGCTCCCGTCCAACGCCCCGCATTCCACTGCTCCAAGGTCTTCGCTGGAATGGCGCTGAGGTAGGAAATGGAAAGGGTGTCATTGGTCTCGCCGAACTGGTGCATATCATTGATGCGCACGTACAATGGCGCATCCATAGGCAGCAAAGAAGTCGCCTTGGCAGGAGGGGCAGGTTGGCCACATTGTACCAAAAGGGAAGATGCCAAAATAAGGGCGCTTAGGGAGGCGAGACGCATAGCTAAATTTTTGATTAAAGCTACATTTTTACTGCACCAAGAAGTGGGTTGGTGAGGGTCAGTTTTTCACAAATCGAAGAGGTTCAATTGGCTTGGAAGCAACTGAAAACTTTTGCGGTGGTGGGGCGATGCGCCATGGGCTCGAATGCCGTCGCGGTGGGCCTTCGTAGGGTAGCCCGCATTGCGCTCCCACTGGTAATGGGGATGTTCTGTGGCCAATTCTCTCATCAGCTCATCCCTATACGTTTTTGCTAAGACCGACGCGGCCGCGATATTTTGATAGGTTGCATCCCCCTTGACCTGGCAGTGGTATGGAATATCCCCGAATGGTTTGAACCTATTGCCGTCCACAGCAATGAATTGGGGCACCACATCCAATTTCTTAATGGCCCTGTGCATGCCCAAGATGCTGGCGTTTAAAATATTGATCTCGTCAATCTCCTCTGGCCCGATATGCACCACGGCCCAAGACACGGCTTCCTTCTCAATTAAGGGACGTAAAAGATTACGCTGCTTCTCAGTGAGCTGCTTGGAATCGTTCAACAAATCGTTCTTAAAATCCGGCGGCAAGATCACCGCTGCTGCCGTCACAGGCCCGGCCAAACAACCGCGTCCGGCCTCGTCGGTGCCGGCTTCCACGACCTCTATGGGACTGTGTTGAAGCTTCATTCGCTCGCAGATGTTAGAACTTCGAGCCAAGGGGCGGCGCTAGCGGACCAAGTAAATTGGCCCCCGCGAATCAATCCTTTTTCAGACCAATTTTTTCCGCCTTCGCCCGTGGTCCCTGACCCGCCTGCCATCGCCTCGAGCCCATCAGCCCAAGCTTCGACATCGAACGTGGGCAGCAACATCCCAGCATCTCCAACCACCTCCGTTAAGGCGCTGTTGTTTGAGGCCATCACAGGCGTGCCGCATTGCATGGCTTCCACGACGGGTATGCCAAATCCTTCCATCGCACTAGGCATACAGAAGGCTATGGCCCCACGATAGAGTTGTTCAAGCGCATCGTCTTCCAACCTTCCCAACCATTTGACCGTGTCCAAGTGTTTCAGCTCGCCCATGGCACTTTCGAAAATTGGATTCTTAAAATGAGCGTTTCCCGCAATGTTCAAAAGGAAGCCTCGGCGCTCCGGATGTTTCTCCAACCACAGGTCCCAAGCTTTCAAAAGGGTAATCAAATTCTTACGGGGAGTGAGGGCACCTACGGCACAAAAATAATTTTCTTCAAAGCGAGACTCTCCAGGTGACATGGGTCGCTGAGGAGCATTCGGCGTCACCACAATCTTCCCGGCAGCGACCCCATAGGTCTCCACCAAATCCCTCGCGCTCCACTCGCTCACCGTAAAGAGCTGCTCCGCCATGCGGGCGCCGCGACGGATGTGCGTGCGGTAATAACGTCCCACATGGGGCGGAACCCATTCCGGATGGTGCTCAAAATTCAGGTCGTGGATGGTGAGCCATTGCTTGATTTTGGTGCGGGCGGGCAAACCGTCCGGTGACCAATAACGCGCCGCGCCCCAACGCTTCAGGCCGGCCGGCACACCTATGCTGTTCCAATACCACCACAACCACGGGTGGCGGGCAGGAGGGAGGACGAGCTTGTGGGTGATGTTGGGGGCGTTTAAAAAAGAGAATTGGTCCCTCATTCCCTTCATCGCTGAAGGGCGGTCCCACAACAACAGAAACTCGTGTTCCATTGCGGCGGGTAGGATCTGCTCGAGCATGCGCAAGGTGTAAATCCCTGTGCCTTCGAACTTGTTTGGCAAAAGCCACCGTACGTTCACCGCAATTTTCATGGCTTAAATGTACAAAAGTGCGCCGCTGTAGCGTTAAATAAGCGGTATATTCGCACCCAACTCGCTACACAACCATGATTCAGCGTATCCTTCAATTCTTAAAGGATCCCACGGCTGCCACGTTAGCCAAGGGAAGCAGCGTCGTGCTCATCTTCAAAACCATTGGCGCCCTTGGGGGCTATGTGCTGCTGTGGTCATTAGGCCAAGCGGGAGGTGAGAAGGCAGTGGGCGTGTATGAGGTGGCCTTCACTCTGATCCTGATTGCCTCGACGGTGGGGCGCTGGGGATTGGATACGGTGTTGGTGAAGGAATTGGGCAAAACTGAGCTTGGGGATGCTCCGTCGCGCGGACTATATGGACACATATTTGTTCGCGTGCTGGCCATTACCGCCGCCCTCTCCATCTTGACCTTCTTTGCCGCCGAAGCGCTGACCGAACTCTTTTTCAATCAAACCCCCGTGGGCGTCTTGCGCACCGCATCGCTGACCGCCCTGCCGTTCACTCTCATGCTATTGAATGCGGAGGCCTACCGCGGATTACACAAGCCTGTGTTATTTAGCATCAATCAGCACGGGACCGTGTACCTCATCCTCGCCGCCTTGCTCTGGTGGGTGCCGATGGAAAGCGCCGGTTTTGATGCTGAAGGCAGTGCCCAATTCGCTTTGTTCCTCCTCCTCGGCATTAGTAGTGTATTTGCCTTGCTCTCGACCGTGCACGTGATTTCGTTGTGCGAGCGCAAGCCGTGGCGCGGCGCAGCGCTCGCAGGAAACCTCATGAAAGTGGCAACTCCAATGTTGGTCTCTTCCGCCCTGTTCCTGGTCATGAGCTGGTCCGACACCCTTATGCTTAGTTATTTCCTCGAAGAGGATGAAGTGGGCGTGTACCGCATTGTGTTTAAGATTGCCACCCTCATCACCTTTGCCCAATTCGCCCTCAACACCGTCGTTGCTCCAATGATTTCAGGGCTGCACAATGGGGGTTCGAATATGTCACTGCTCGCGCAACGCATCGCCACATTGAATTTGGTCACCGCCGGCCCTATTTTCCTCGGTATCATCGCCCTCGGCCCATTCCTCATCGGCCTCTTTGGCGTCAATGATCCCTGGACCGCCTATCCTTGGTTGGTGATTTTAGCATGTGGCCAATTAGCCAATGCCTTCGCAGGACCCGTGCTCAACATTTTGAATATGACCGGCTACGAGAAAAGTGCGCAAAACACCATGCTCGTCGTCGCTACCCTCAATATCATCCTTAATGCCGTTTTCATTCCTGCCTTCGGGCCGGGAGGGGCAGCCGTTGCCACGGCCTTAACCATGGTGGGTTGGAATATTTGGGCGGGGGTGCTGGTCTACCGTTTCCATGGAATTATCACCGTGCCATTCTTGGCGAAAAGAAGTCGATCATGAGTGCTATAGCGAATGTATTCCTCATTGGCGCCGCCAAAGCTGGCACCACCGCACTGGCAGATATATTGGCCCAGCACCCACAGATTGCCGGCATGTCTGTCAAGGAGCCCGGACACTTCTGCACGGACTTGCGCCCCGAAGTATTTTCCAAATCCTACAAGAGATTGATTCAATGGAACGAGGCGGATTATTTTGCTGAGGCCGAATTGAAGGAACGCCATATTGGATTTGTCGAAGAGCGTAGTCATTACCACAGATTGTGTCAACAAGCCCAAGCCAAAAAACCTGAGGCCACGCATATTCTGGATGCGTCCACGGCGTATTTATATAGTGCGCCGGCCGTGAAAGAATTGGCCCATTACAATAACAAAGCAAAAATCATTGTCCTTTTGCGCAATCCCATCGACCGCGCATGGAGTCATTATACGATGGCATTGAAGTACGGTATGGAAAGCGAGGCGCCATTGGCTGCCTTCCAGCGTGAGGCGTCGCTCGAGCAAGCTCAATGGGGTAGGGATGAGTGCTATTTGGAGTTGGGCAATTATACTCAGCAGCTCAAACGTTGGAAGGAGAAATTTGGAGAGAAGCATTTATTGGTGGTCTTTCACGAAGATTTGAAAAACACGCCACAGAAGGTGCTCAACCGCATTACAGAGTTCTTGGACTTGCCTACTTTTGTGGCAACCAAGGCGAAGGCGACAAACGAAGGTTCCGTGCCAAAATACCCGAAGATGAATGCCCTAGGCATGCGGGTGGTGGCGCCCATTCGTGAGAAACTGCCGAAGGAGATGATCAGCGCGATGAAAAAAGTGCTGCAGGCCAAATCGCCGGATTTAGACGACGATGTCGCCCGCTGGTTGAAACAACATTATAATGAGGAGATGGCAGAATTGGCCACTCTACTAAATTTGAATTTAACTCACTGGAAATAAGCTATGGAATACAGTAGTGCCAATTTGATTTCGTTTTTCTACACCCATTGGAAGAAGCTAATGGTCGTGCCGTTTATGGCCATGGTAGTTGCGGTTGTGTTCAGCGGCCCCCAATTCATCAAGCCCCTGTTCGAATCTCAGGTCATCCTTTTCCCATCGACCACCAACTCGGTATCAAAAGCCCTCTTGCCGCAAACAAACGGCTATGGCGATGAGGATATCTTCGAGTACGGCGATGAACAACAGGCAGAGCAGTTGCTGCAAATCCTCAGCTCAGGAGAAATCCGCGACAGTGTGATTCGCAAATTCGATTTGATGAACCACTACGACATCGATCCAGATTCAGATTACCCACGCACCAAGCTTTTCAAGGAGTACGAGAACAAAATTGAGTTCCAACGTACCCAATTCATGTCTGTCGAAATTAACGTCCTAGATACTGACCCGCAGGTAGCTGCGGATATTGCGAACTACATTTCAAAACTGGTCGACAAGGTGAAGCGCCGTGTGGCCCGCAGCCGTGCCGAAATGGGATTGAAAATCGTAAAGAACGAATACCGCAGCTTGCAAGGAGAGATCCAGACCATGGAGGATAAGATGACACAATTGCGCTACAAAGGGGTACACGACTACGAAAGTCAAAGTGCCGTCTTCAACGAGCAGTACGCCATCGCCCTAGCGGAGGGTGCATCGCAAAGCCGTGTCAAGGAATTGGAACGTCGTTTAGATACCCTGGCTAAATACGGCGGTAAATATGTAGCCATCCGCGATGAGCACCAATTACTCAAAGAGGAAGAGGTGAAGTTGAAAACGAAGTTTGACCAAGCGAAAGTGGATGTCAACCAAAACCTTCCTGCCACCTTTAAGGTTGATGCCGCACGTCCTGCAGAGCGCAAGACATATCCAAAACGCAGCATTCTGATCTTGGCAGTGGGCTTCGCAACCTTCATCTTGATGTCATTCTTCTTGATGGTTCAAGGCACCCTAAACGAACTTCGCGGCAAGTCCTAACCCGTGTTGGGCATTAGCCAAATATCAAATCGTTGGCTCGCCATCATAGGTCTGGTAACCTTGCCGTTGGTCGGGCTGGCCGTTGCCTATGAATTTTGGTACGCCTTCCTAGTGCCGCCAGCTTTGTTGGTGGTCTGGATGACTTTGTACCGATTAGATTGGGCCATGTGGTTCATTGTATTTGCCACCCCGATTTCCATTAACCTCACGGATCTGACTGGAGGAGCTGGCCTTTCTTTGCCAACCGAGCCCATGCTCGTGCTGGTCACTTTCATCGCCCTGATCAAAATGGCGCTACTTGGGGAGTTTGACCGAAGAATCATTAAGCACCCCATCTCCATCGCCATCTATATCTATTTGGCTTGGATGCTATTTACGGCCATCACATCACAATTACCTTTGGTATCACTGAAGCAATTGACCACACGCATATGGTTCATTGTGCCTTATTACTTCGTGTTGGTCCACCTGTTTTTAAAGAGCGACCGCAACAAACTCACTTTCCTGTGGCTCTTCCTGATTACCCTCACCGTCGCGGCCATCTATACCCTCGTCATTCACAGCCAATACGGCTTCACCAAGAAGACCTCCACTTGGGTCATGTTCCCGCTGTTTAAAGAGCACACCTCCTACGGCGCTGTTCTGGCCATGATGTATCCGGCAGCCCTCTACCTCACCTTTAGAAAGAGCAGTTGGGGGTTCAACGCCCTTGCCGGCGCGATGCTCGCCATCCTAACCTTAGCCACAGTATTAAGCTATACCCGCGCCGCCTGGCTATCATTAGTAGGAGCAGGTGCTGTGTATTTGGTGTACCTCTTTCGCTGGTCCAAAACCACAGTATGGTCCCTAGCAGGTGTTGTGGTGTTGATCGCTGTGCTGAATTTTTCGTGGATCTCCTCAAAGTTTGAAAGGAATACGACCGATTCGTCCGACGATCTCAACGAACACGTGGCCTCAGTGACGAACGTAAGTACCGACGCCTCCAACCTCGAGCGGATTAATAGATGGAATTCCGCCATACGCATGTTCAAGGACCGACCCGTCCTGGGCCACGGTCCAGGAACTTACATGTTCCTCTACGCCCCCTATCAAAAGCCGTCGGAGAAAACGATCATTTCTACCAATGCCGGAAATCGCGGTAATGCGCACAGTGAATACCTCGGGCCCCTCGCCGAATCAGGGGTTTTGGGTCTGCTTACTTTCTTAGGTCTCATCATCACAGTGATTGCCGTAGCAGTCAATTCCTATGCGAGAGCATCCTCCCCATTTTTAAAATCACTGATACGCGTCGCATTCTTAGGGCTTATTACCTACTTTTTACACGGCTTCCTCAATAACTTCTTGGATATGGATAAGGCAAGTGGTCCTTTTTGGGGATTCTTTGCCCTTTTAGCTTCAATTTCGGTTAAATCGAGGGCAGTAAGAGAGAAATAATGCATTTCAATCACATTTCACTCAAAGTGAGGCAAGTAATGGCTTAAAAAGTCTCATTCGAGACAATCGTTTTAGCTTATTTCGAAAAAAAATCATCCAAATCCCTTATTTATTGCAGTTAACATTTGCATAATATTAGGAATAGTCTCAATTTTAGCATTGCTTAACATACGTTTAACAGAAAAACAGGTACAATGAAGAACAAATTGTCACTGTGGTCAGTGTTGGCTTTTATGCTTGCTGTAAACTTTGCGATTGCGCAATCGGTTTCAGGGGTAGTCAGCGACGCTGGTTCAGGAGAGCCACTACCAGGGGTAGCGGTTTCAGAGAAGGGTTCTAACAATGCTACTCTAACTGACTTTGATGGTAAGTTTACTATTAAGGTTGGCGAAGGTGCTACGTTGGTTTTCTCTTCTATGGGTATGGAAACTAAGGAAGTTGCTGCAACTTCTGATTTCCTACAAGTTTCACTTAACGGTACTAGCCAAAACCTCGACGAGGTGGTTGTAACTGCATTGGGTATTTCTCGTGAGAAGAAATCTCTAGGTTACGCTACACAAGAAGTGGATGGTGCGGAAGTAACGAAAGTGAAAGATGCAAACTTCGTAAATAGCTTGAGCGGTAAGGTCGCTGGGGTACAGATCAAGAGTTCAGGTACTCTTGGTGGTTCTGCCAACGTCGTAATCCGTGGTTACAAGTCATTGACTGGTAACAACCAGGCTCTTTTCGTTGTTGATGGTGTGCCAATCTCGAACGCAACAGGTAACAGCTCGAATGTTGCTAGCGGTCGTGGTGGTTACGATTATGGTAATGCTGCCATGGATATCAACCCAGAAGATATTGAGAACATCTCTGTATTGAAGGGTGCGGCTGCAACTGCGATCTACGGATCACGTGCTGCGAACGGTGTAGTAATGATTACTACTAAAAGTGGTAAAGCTGCAGGTGGTAAGAAAACCTTGGGTGTTACTGTAAATACAGGTGTAACTGTAGGTTCGGTTAATCCAGATACTTGGGTTCGTCACCAGCAGTCATACGGTGCAGGTTACGGTCCTTTCTATGGTCCTAATTACCACTACTTAGCGAATGGTGATAGTGTATTTATTGATGCACGTGCGACTCCATACGATGTAGATGGTGATGGTACTATGGAATTGACAGTGCCAATGGGTGAGGATGCTTCTTGGGGTCTTGCTGTAGATCCAAGTCTTCAGATTTACGACTGGGAATCTATACACCCATTATCGTCTAAGTACGGTCAACCGAGAGCACACACTGCTCCAGGTGAGGGTAATGATGCAATGTCTTTCTGGCAGCAGAGCATTACTCGTAACAACAATATCGCTATCGACGGTGGTGGAGAGAATTCATCTTTCCGTTTGTCGGCGACTGATTTCTCACAAGCAGGTATCGTTCCTGGTTCAGAAATCAAGCGTAGTAACGTTAGCTTTAGCGGACGCTTTAATGCCTCAGATAAATTGACTGTAAGCTCGAAAGTGAATTACGTAAAACAAGACGGTAAAGGTCGTTACGGAACAGGTTATGATTCCCGTAATGTTAACCAGAGCTTCCGTCAGTGGTACATCGTTACCACGAACATGACTTCTCAGCGTGAGGAGTACGAGAACTCTGGCGCGAATATCACTTGGAATCCTTACGGTTACGGTGCGGCTAACCCATACAAGCCACACTACTTTGATAACTTCTATTGGACTGCACATGAGAATTTCTCTACTGATACGCGTAATCGTATCATTGGTAACATCATGGCAGAATACCAAATTAACGACTGGTTGAAATTGACAGGCCGTATGTCTGCCGATACTTACTCAGAATTGCGTGAAGAGCGCATCGCAGTATCTTCTGTAGATGTGAGCAGTTATTCTCGCAATAACCGCAACTTCACTGAGCGTAACAACGATTTGTTCTTGAACTGGAACAAGTACTTTGGTACTGACGGTGAAATTTCTTTTGCGGGTATGTTGGGTTACAACTCACGTCGTACTTCATTCAGCTCCATTGGTGCTTCAACGAACGGTGGATTGGTTGTTCCTGGCGTTTACGCCTTGAGCAATTCTGTAGCCGCTCCAGCTGCTCCAGGTGAAACTGAATACCAGATTGGTGTTGATGGTATTTTCGGTCAGGCTTCTTTCGGCTACAAGAACTTCTTGTACGTTGATTTGACTGCTCGTCAAGATCAATCATCTACACTACCTGTTGCAAACAACACTTACCTTTACCCATCTGCGACATTGTCGTTGATCTTCTCTGAGCTTGTTGATATTGACGGTTTGGACTTCGGTAAGGTTCGCTTAAACTACGCTTCTGTTGGTTCTGATGCGCCTGCTCAGGCTTTAGTTGATGCTTACGGTATCGGAACACCATTTAACGGTGTAACTTTGGCTTCTGCTCCATCGACTCAGCGCAATGCTGGTCTTCTTCCAGAAAACACAGTAAGCACTGAGGCTGGTTTGGAATTGAAGTTCTTGAAAAACCGTGCTGGTTTGGATTTGAGCTTCTACAACTCTTCTACTTACAACCAAATTCTACCTGCTCAAGTATCATCAGCAACAGGTACGTACTATAAGTATGTGAACGCTGGTCAGATTGATAACTCAGGTGTTGAATTGAGCGCTTACTTTACTCCGGTAAAAACTAGTGACTTCCAGTGGGATATTAACGTTAACTGGTCACGCAACCGCAACAATGTTGTTGAGTTGTTTGGTGATTCAGAAACATTGCTTCTTGCTTCTGTACAGGGTGGTATCAACATTACTGCTCGTGTAGGTCAGCCTTACGGTACGTTGGAAGGAACTACTTTCCAGAGAGACGCTGCTAGTGGTGCGCCAATCGTTTACGAATGGTCTAACTGGAGAGGTGGTCACCGCTACTTGCGTGGTGCTGTAGGTCCTGTAGGAAACATCCAAGCAGATTGGAGAGGTGGTATTAACAACAGCTTCTCTTACAAGAACATCACGTTCTCTGCTTTGATTGATGCTCAAATGGGTGGTAACTTCTTCTCATTGGATACTTGGTACGGTTACGGAACAGGTGTTTACGACTTCCAAGCAGGAACTAACGCTAACGGAAATCAAATCCGTGAGTACGTTGAAAACGGTGGTGGT
>Ga0213860_10000786_pt1 | contig 12788 bp, 6 predicted proteins | sample PICome_3_FD_160118 | JGI IMG/M metagenome (GOLD analysis project Ga0213860, IMG submission 160118) | Coastal seawater microbial communities near Pivers Island, North Carolina, United States - PICO550 | ecosystem: Environmental > Aquatic > Marine > Coastal | place: USA: North Carolina | collected...
GGCAATTAAAAAGAATGTCAGTTTAGAACCTATCAATATTGGAACAGGACATGAAATAAAAATTATTGATCTCCTGACGGAGATTTGCGACCAAATGGGATATGAAGGATTTATTACATTTGACGACAGTAAGCCAGACGGACAACCGAGGCGATGTCTAAACACTTGGAGCGCAGAAGAAAAGTTAGGATTTAAAGCAAAAACAGATTTACAAACAGGACTAAAACAAACCATTGAATGGTTTTTAAACGACAACAACTGGGAGAAAAACGTATGAATGTAGCATTTTACCTAAACCAAATTAATGAAGAGCAAAACACAACTGACCTATTTAATAAAATTAATGAGGACATAGAGAGTGGGGCTATTGATAACGGCTCTGTATTTTACAAAGAAATTGGACGTAGCGCAGTAGAGCCAAAGTTTGGAATGTTTAATTCTACAGACATTTGGCATTTTACTGGAACGCTTATTGCAACAAGTATGGAAACTTTTTTAGACGCAGCAAAAGCTATTAATAAATATTCACTTGCTTATCTGTTTTCTAAAAGTGTAAATCAAGATGTATTTTCACTGATAGGTATAAGTAGGGCTACTAAAATATTGACAGCTACAGAAGAAGACCAGAAAGAAGTATACAGACTAACAGGGGTAAAGCCCATATTGCTTGATAGTGTTAGTCCGTCTAGTATAGTAAAGGCATTATCATGAAAGATTTTGAACAAAAGGTAGTAGATCTGTACCAAAAACAAGAAAAGAGTACATATCAAATTGCCGAGGAACTAAACACATATCCTAATAAGATTAGACGAGTGCTGATAAAGCATGGCGTTGAGATCAAGGATAGAAGTGCGGCCCAAAAGCTTGCTCTTAAAAAGGGTAGGAGTAAGCATCCTACAGACGGGACAAAGCGCACAGAAGAAACTAAAATTAAAATTAGCTCGCAGCTTGTTAAGCACTGGGACGACCTAGATGACAAAGAAAGAAAGAGAAGATCGCTAGAGTCTAAGAAGCGATGGAACAATATGCCAAAATCTAAACAGCAAGAAATCAGAAGCAAGGCAACGCAAGCCATTCGTGTTTCTGCTGTAGAAGGATCTAAAATGGAAAGACATATTGCTACTGAAATAAGAAAGCTGGGATATAAAGTAGAACTACATAAAAAAATAATTATTAGTGAAAATCTAGAAGTAGACCTTTACATTCCAGAATTAAACACTATAATAGAAGTAGATGGTCCGTCACACTTTTATCCTATATGGGGGCAAGAGAAATTGGAAAAGCAAATGAACGCCGACCTTAGAAAGAGTGGTTCTCTACTCAGCAAAGGTTATGCTATTTTGCGCGTGAAGTCCTGCGGAGAAGAATCTTTGGCAGAAAAAACTAGATTAACAAATATTGTACTTGAAAAAATTAAGGACATAGGGTATAACTTCCCTGTACGATCCAAACGCTTTATTGAGGTTGAATAATGAAAGATGATTTATTTGAAGACGTAGAATTGGCTACACCTTCTAACACTGATACATCTGTAAAGGATGTTATTGAGGATGGTTCTCCACTACCAACAGATCCAAAGTGGAATGATTATGTCTTGAGTTTGTTTGAAGAGAACGAACTGTTTGACAAGATGCCGTTAACCAATGGTTTGCGTAGAGTTGCAGAGCTACTTATGGGTAGAATTGTTTTCAGCGGCCCCTCTCAAGTCTTTCCGCCACAAAGCGGCAACGAGATTGGAAGGTCAACTGTTGTTTGGAAGATTCAGTTTGAAGATGGTTCTACTTTCTGTGACGTTGCAGACTCTTGGGAAGGCAACACAGACGATATGTTTTGCGTCTATAGCACTGCTACAGCAGCAACGCGAGCGGAGGGTCGCGCCCTCAGAAAAGCTCTTAGACTGCGTGTAGTAGCCGCAGAAGAAGTCACCAAGAAAGATACTGCTAAGATTGCTCAAGACATCAGTAAGAAGAAAGGTCTTGATGTGAGCAGTAGTGAGTATGACTCTAGCGGAACCATGACTGGCCCACAGGCTAATTTTATTGACGGCAAATCAAAACAATTAAATGTTGATGCTCAGAAGATTTTAAAGGAGGTTGCAAATGTAGTAAATGTAAGTAAGACTACAAAGAAACAAGCAAGTGATGTTATTGAAAAGTTGAATGAATATCAACAAAAGAAAGACACTATTCCTACAGATTTTATTGGATATAACCAAGATTGGAGAAACTAATGAAGGTAAATTATACTACTACAAGCGGTCGCGTTTCTGTCGAGTTGAATGGAGATACTCAGCGTGAGATCTTTGAGCAGCTTTCCACATTCCAAGAGGTTTTTGACGAAACCGTGTGTGGTAAGTGCGGAAGCGATAATGTCAGGTTCGTCGTCCGAAACGTTGACGACAACCTTTACTACGAACTAAAGTGCAACGACTGCGGAGCGAAGCTTGCATTTGGTGTCATGAAGAAGGGTGGAGGACTCTTTCCGAAACGTAAGGATAAGGAAGGCAACTGGTTGCCAAATCGCGGATGGGTTAAGTACAATCCTAAAACGGGTCAGGAAGAGTAAAAAAAGGCCAGTAGCACACCACTACTGACCTCGTAGAAAGGAGTCGTCGAAAGACGGCTTCTTTTTTTATTTAGAATAAGAATCTATCCCACAGCCCTTGTGCTGCACCAAGAAAATAGATTCCAACCAAAATGCCACCCAAAGCTGCGGTTCTTCTGATTAGCTTGTGCCTTCTAATAAACCCGCACTTACATCCCTCATCTTCACACTTGCATCTCTTAAAAAGCGGCATAGCAATCTCCTTATAGATATTCTACAGTGAAATAAAGTCCGAAATCTGTCTTACTTCCAATCTCGTCTGGTGAAGCAGAAAGAGCAACGTACCAATCGTGGCGCTCGCTTTGATGCCCATTACCCTCGGTAGTCGCCCCAGCAATACCCTGCAAAGTATTTGCGGCATCGTCAGCAGTGTTACCGTTCAAACCGCTCATGCCTGGACTTTCTGTGAAATTCATAGCAGCTACGGTGTTATCCACGCCATCGTAAAGGAATCTATTCCATGAATGGTCAGTAGAAGGTCTGTGATTTAGAGCCTTCTCAGCAACCTCAGAGGAAGAAGGGTGTCTAATTTCATAAACCTCTGTGGTTACGCCGCTTGCGTGGTTGGTGATGTCAGATCTATCAAAGATTCTAAGCTGACAATTTTTGACCCTAACCGCTTCATTGTGCGTAAATCTAACGTTTAACGGTGCAAAATGGTTTGGCATCGTGTTGTTATCTTGCGCATTTGTCGTGTTGTGCTTAGTGCCAGATACAGAGTTGTACTTGGTATTCATAAGCTTTTCAGCTTGTGATGTACCGTCAGAATTTGTGACAAAAGTACTGTCTTGATACGAATCCACTGGCACAGACAAGCCAAAATCGCCACCAAAAAAGCCAATTCCAGAGCTTGCGTGGTCTATGTATGTTCCAGACGGATCGCTAGCCGTCACTAAGTTACCGTAAAAATTTATAGCAGCCATGTTAAGTTCTCCTTTTTAGTCTATATATTATACACTAATACATAGTTAGATTTAAAAATTAATAAGCGTTTATTTGCATTGTCATATAGTTTTCAACAGCTAATGGCAAGCCATCAGACTCAATCCATGTGTGACTCATGTCATTCACACAATAAAAGAAACAGTCATATCTACCGTCCACAACGTTTTCGTTTGCGCTATCATCGTCTAGAGAAATAACAACTTGCGCAGTCGTCGTTGCGTATACAGCATCTGTACTTTCCATCCCAGGTTGTCCAATTGTTGAGGTTCCATCGCCAAGAATAACACCTTGACCCATTGGAATAATCTCTATATCCATTGTGTCTCGCCAAGTCGCCTTCCCTGTTTCTGAAAGCGTGTTGTCAGGCGCGCTTATTCTGTACGGACCTTTAGTTGTAGTTGCTATTCTTGGTTTATAATCAATTTTTCGATCTTGATATATTTGACCAACCACAAAGTGAGCAATAAAACTTCTATTCGTACCGCTTGCAGGAACAAGCTTGAGTGATGACTTAGTGTCTTCATTGATACCGCTAGCTTGACCTGCTACAAAATCTTCAGGTAAATAACCCTCTCCGTGTTTTATATCAACAAAAGCATCGTCGTAGAAAGTAAAGTTTTCTCTAACCCAGTCAAGTTCAGTTGGACTTCCGTCGTCACTTACAGACTTAATTTCTACCAAAGCGCCAGTACCGTTGCCACCCTGAACTTTCAACTGCTCGCCTACGACATAGCCTTCACCAGAAGCCTTTACGATTACAGAACCCTTGCCAGCTTGAACTATTTCATAAAGAGTGTCTTCTGGTTCAACTGTTGTAAGATCAATTATTTTAGGGGTTTCTGGCGCTATTACTGTTTTATTATAAGGCCAAGGTAGCATCCTAGCTCGTCTATCTGGATCAATAGCCCAGTGTTCTGGCTTTGCAATAGGGGTGTAATACTCTCTACTCCGTACAAACTCTTCGTATTCATCGTATTGCTCGCCTTCACTCACGATGTTGTAGGGGTTTTTAAATTGTTCAATCGTTTCATTGTTTGGCATCCAGAAATTTACTGCCGATGATAGTGAATGTCTTGCGCCTTCCTTAAACACAAAATATGATTCACTTACAGAAGCATCATAAATAGGCTTTATGCTACCCACACTAGGATTAGGCGGAACATCTGAAAGCGGGAAGTTAATTTGGTCATAGAAAGAAGGTACACGCATATCTACATTAGTTATAGATTTATCTATTACAATAGGAGTGCCACTAGTAACTAGCTCACCCCCGCTAGTAAATTTAATATTTACCATACCTATTTCTTGGGTGCCAGAAGTGTATACTCTATCTGGTTGACTTCCAGAAGAATAAGTAATCTGGTCGCCAAAGCTGTAGTCACTTTGCCAAGGTCTTCTGCCATCATTATCCACTTGTAGTTTATTACCAGCATTAAAGTGATGAACAGCATAAAATCTAGGGTCGTAAATTAGCTGATCTCTGGGCCAACTTTCATATACTTTTACGTATAAAGCTGTACTGTTTGGACTATAATAGCTTAACCCCCTGCCGCCAGAAGAAGCTCGAAAAACACCATCTCCAGCAAAGTTGAAAGGCTGACCAACGTAAGACTCTGTTACAAACTCAATACCTTCATCGGGCGCAGAAGTTGTCGCAACCGCGCCAATCACACCAAAAGCGCCTCTCGATTTATTGCCAGCAGAGCTTCCAAATGCAGCGTGTCCAACCACAGGGTTGTTACAATAACCATTTAAAGTGGTGTGGAAATTTGCAGATGTTCCATTGGCCCATTCAGGACCATTATTATACCGATAAACCTCATAATTAAATGGCATAACTTTTCCATCTAACGCTGGATCTGGGTGTTCATCTGGAGAATCTCTATGAATAAATAAACCCTTGTCTCCTTCAGCGTCATTATGTATCAATCTATTTTTTGTCTTATAGCCCCACAGGGGTTCATTACCACCCCATTCACTCAAGCCATACCTGTTTGACCCCAAGTAACTTATACTACCACCAAAAGAAGTAAAGTTTTGAAAACCTTGCTCCACTAAAAATTTACTAGGATATGATATTTCGTGACCAGCAGTTCCAGGTTGAGGTGGATCAAACTGCGCAAATAGCCCGTCTCTTGCAGGTCTAAACTCAACTCTTTTTGGATTAACGGGTTGAAAATCTAAAAGAGAATTATTTGGATCGTTTACACCACTTTGTTTTTGATAATCAATTGTATTCCAAAGCCACTGAAAAGATCCGCTATCCAACCAAAAGTCATGAAATTGACCTTGAACACTTTCAACTTCAGTCCAGTTAACACCCTCTTTGGTGGACTTATCGTAATTGCTTGGACTTGTAATATATTTTTGAACATTATTTAAGTTTGCAATTGGACCACCATACTCTGCCTCCCAAGACGCATTTAGAGCAATGTCTGCTGGCAAGTGAAATAAATTAGGTCCAGAGCTAAACAAATTACAGTGTTTTACACCGCTTACAGGATCTTTTTGATCTGTTTCTAAAAAGTAAAATGGGGCTATGTTTGTACTTTTATTATTATGTGGTGAATGTGGATCGAAAATACCGCTGATTGCAGAAGCGCCTAGTTTAGATTGATTGAAAAAAGACTCATTATCACTTAACTTAAAGCCGCTCGGTCTCCAACCGCTACCGCTCAATTCGCCGCTGTCGTCGTGTGTTGGCTTGCCGTTATAAATCTGATATTTTTGTTCTTCAGCGTACCCGTCTGGAAAAGTACACCCAAAGAATGGCGCTGTAAATCTAGCTCTAGCCGTTGTGCCATAGCTATTATATTTTTGACCAAAATCAGACGCTTCACCCTCATGATCCATGCCATGATTAGTCAAAACCAAGGCGTTTCCGAGAGACTGGTCTGGTGATGGAGAGACACCTTTTACCTCTCTTAGCCCCGCAAACTCTGGAGCCATAAAATCCCAACTGGTAACTTGTGCATAACCCTGCCAAGAAGTGCCAGCGTCTTTTTCTTCAAAGCTTAAAGAGTCAAACCATTGCTTGTATTCAGCTTGACCTAAAGCTGTTTTAAAATACTTCCTAGATAGAGCGAACTCTGCATCTCGATGCCTTGCGTTAGTATTTTGATGCGTAAATTTATCAAATTTTCCTCCAGGATTACTTTCTTGCCAAGCGTCAGAAAATCTCAAGTAATGTGGCTCATTTGTCATCACGTACATAAACTGCCAGTTACTAACTGGTTTTTGATCAAATGCAACTGTTATGTCTGAGCTTGCCAACGGCTCAATAAACCAAAGGCTATATCTATCTACGGCAGTAACAGCATCGGATTTATTAAAGGATCTTGGACTCATGTTAAACACTTTTAGTTTAACTTTTTCTTTATCGTCACCTCTACAGCCAGATGGATTTGCATAATTTGGCGCCCACTGAAACGGGTTTCCATTCTGCATATCTAAAGGATATATCTCTCCAGTGCCAGGAATAAGAAACTGCCCATCTACATTTTTAAAATTTTCTTCTATGTCTAAGTTTTCAGCCCAGTCTTCTGGATCAGACATCCACTGAGCCGCAGGAATAGTATCGGACGTAACAATTCCAAAAATTTCTTCAGATCCAGCAGAGAATTTTCCGTCATAACTTCTATAGCTAGTTTTTAAAGTTCCTCCAACTTTATTGCTTGGAGAGTCGTCGGCAATTGCAGTTGACTCCCCGTCTACTTTTCCTTTGTTATTTACTCCATCAGGACCAATAGCTGGCGCAGCTATAGTGACAGACGGCAGCGCTTGAGTCTTAGTTGTATTAGTTGGTTTTTTCTTACTGTATAGATAGAGCTTAAAGTTAAACTGTTCAATACGAACGCATGGTTCTGCGCCTTCAACGAGTGTTAAATTTAAAGCAACGTCATTTTTCCACGTTACGCATCCAGCGTTCTTAGATCTTCTGATGTCTTTAAAAAATAATCTAGCTGATTTATCTTTATCGTCTTCTAGGTCATAACCTATTATATTATAATAATCATTTAAAGCTATAAGATCGGCGGCGTAAACACCTTCAGTAATCTTTTCTACGCCAGCATAATTAAAATCTTGATACTGTCTTGTTATTCTATTAAATGTCTTGCCCTCTAAACTAGAAAGCTCTAGTATATCAATATCTGCGGTGGCAATGTCTTCTATTGGGGCATCATTATTGTTATTATAATAATTCCAAGCTGGCGCTCCGGGTGCCTCCAGTTCTTTATTAATCGTATATCTTTGATATATCCCAACGTTGTAATCTTCAAATCGCCAAGCGTCAATAAGAAAATTATCTCCATAATCTCTTGAGTATCCGATTATAGTAGACAAGTCATAAATACCAGCGTCTGCAAATAACTTTTGGTTTACAAGCTCTCCCGAACCATCCCTAAAATACCACCATTCAACAAATTGAGGTAAGGTAAAGGCGCTCATACCCATATCAATCATTAATGGATGGTCACAGGTGATTAAATGATATTCTGTTCTTGTGTCTTTATTAAATATTGGCATCCTATTCTCCTAAAAATGGTCCGATAAAGTTTTGAACAGCAGTAAAAGTTTGTTGAACTTCATTCCTAACACCGCTATATAGCTCATGAACTCTTGGGTCTGTATTTCCTTCTGGTCCGTTAATCATGTAAGTAGCAGTCTCTATTGGGTTTTTCTCTACATAGTTTTGCTGTTCTACCCTTCGTATATCATTATTGTTGGGGAAAATTGAAGTAAACTCATCAAATGTATCTGCGTCAATAGTTTTTGAATTTCTTAAAAATTCTCCAGTTTTGGTATCAACAGTGTTGTTTATAATTTTAACGTTGTTTTGGAATTTACCCTTTTGAAATGCACTATATTCTTCTGGGTCTACTTTGGCAGCGTTTATAAGTGCGCGCCCGCCATTCTTTAAAACACTTCCATATAAATCCATATTTGCCTGACCTTTACCTAGACCTCTTCTTATGGCGGCGTTATTTTGATCTATAATCTTTTGTCGTTCCCTGGAAACCTGCGAAATAGCCATTTCTTTTTGCTTTTGCAATTTACCAAATCTAGATGTGTACAAATCCATTTTTACGGTCGTCTTTAAACCGTTGCTACCAACGTCAACGCCAATTGAAGTAACCAGTGGTCCCTCATTTTGCAAATGTTTAGCTAACCCAATTCCACTTGGATAATCAGCATAAACAAATCCACCTCGCTCGCTAAATAATAGTAGGCTATTGGAGAGTTGCGCTCTTAATGCACCCGCTTCATTTAATAGCTGATAGCCAGCAAAATTCCAAGGAGCTAAATTTTCATCTTTAATAAATTCAACCTTACCGCCAATGTCAGAGTACCTTAGTCTAGGATCTGCATCCACATTTAATACGTTTGCAGACTGCCAAGGACCATAACACCTTTCCCAAGACATAAGTGGGAGTGCAACTATATCTGGATAAATAGGTGAAGGGCATGAGTAATTAATTTTACTCTGAGCTAGTGAAAGACCTCTTAATATTTTTTGCTGTTCTTTTTGCGCTCTCGTTACCGTCTCGTATGTAATGTCTGCAAGAGAAATAGAGTCACAGTTTACATTTTCTGGTTTGTTTACTTTTGGTGGCGGTAATAAAAAGTCGTCATGTCTAATAACGTCCTGCGTCATAATATTTTTGAGTTTTACAGGCTCGTAACATTGTGACACGCTTTCACAAAATCTTTTTTCTGCAACTGGTATAACTTTGCCTGGAAGTGTTATTAGGGCGTAGACATTTTCAGGATCTAAATATTTCTTTTCAGTTATCACCAACCAAGAATCTAAGTGTCGATCATATTTTCTTGCAAATGTGAGAAGTCCGTCGTCGTCATTAGCTGGATTAATTGCTGGTTTTAATAACCCAGGAGATCCAGCTGCAAGGTTTCCAGGGGCAATAGGTGTACCGCTACCATAACGCACACCAGTTTCCCTAACTAAAATTACATCCTCATACCCCTCTCCAAGCCTCTGTGAAGGACTTCTAAGAACTTGCTTTAGCTGCCAGTTAGTTCCATACTGCGCGAGAACACTGGTGATAGCTGGGAATTTTACAGTTGCTTCAAATTCTTCATATAAAGATTCTTTTGGGTAAATCCAAACCGCTTCCTTTCCGTTTGCTCCAGACCTTTTTACCCCAAAAACTGGGGATATTTTAGGTGGTATACCGCTGGCAATTAAGCAGCCAGACGGATCTTGCACCTGAACTATAGTTGGCGGCTCCATAGATATTGCAACCGTATAGTCTGTAGCCCAAATATGTGTAGGTGCCTTTACTACCGTAGGGGTCATGTAAAACTCTTCATCAACAGTACACTTCACGTATGCTACTGATTGAAAGTTATCTTGCTTTGGCTTTCTTTTGAGTCTAGTGTCCATAGAGTCTAAAGAACTTATATCGTTGAACGACTCATTGAGAAAATCTCTTGGGTCTACCTCAACATTATCTAAACTTTCTGAAACATCAGGAACAAACATTCTAGTGCTGCTTTTATCTCTATACTGTTGAACGTAGCTATCAGAAGGAACTTGTGTAAAATCATAATATTGACTATTGTCAAATCTTACATAAGCGCTAATTCTATTACTACCAAGTAAAAGATTATTTAAATCAACAGGCACTAGCCCTTGCTCAACCGCCCTCGGTAATTCCGATGGCTTGTCTTCAATATGTTGACTTTCTGAAACTGACATGTTTTGATCATAAAGCGCATAATTAAAGAAACCACCTTGGGGTTCTGGCTTGTAATTAAAATCCCATTTCTCTGCGACGGGATTCCAGTTACATTTTAAAGCTCCATAAGTATAAGATTTTTTAGCGGTGTATGGCTTTAAGGTTTTAGGATTTATAGCTGGGTATACTTCCCTAAGTTTGTTATAATCAAGGTAATGGTTATATCTCTCTTGGTAGGGGTTTACACCAAGTGCTGCTCTTAGATAAGAAATCTGTAAGTCAAAGTATGCAGAAGAAACATAAGAAGCATCGGAATCAATAGGTAAAGGTTTAAATCCAAACGGTCCAGTTGCAATGTTTTGAGTAAAGTCTGGATAATAACTCATGCGGTCGCTGTAGTTAACATTGCAAGCTTTTGGAACTTTTATTAAAAACTTTTTACCTAAACATTCATCAGCAATGTTTTTCAAAAAAGCGTGAACCTTTTGAGCGTTTTTGTTTTGCTTTTTGGCTATTTGAGCTATTCTCTTTTGTAAAGGAACACCATCTCTTGTGCTTTTAGATACCGCAAGAACACCCTCTTGATAAGAACGAAATCCAGAAGCTTCTTGTTCGTAGATAGTTTGAAGTCTACTAAACTCGGATCTAACTTCTTCCTTGTAGTTTTCATAGGCACCAGAAGCTCTAGTATTATTAAATTGATCTACAGCGTCTAAATCATTCAATATTTTATACATCCTTGAATAAGCTTCATCTTTGTTGTCAAAGAAGTATTTAGCTCTGTCGTCAGCGAGTTCAGAAGCTTTTTCGTAGTTAGACATAACTTGATTGATAGCGCCCTGTATAGACACAAGACCAGCTTCAGGTATGCCAATCTTTTCTGCTCTTTTATAGTAAAGAGGGTATCCATATGGAGGATTACACGGACTGGCTGGCAGACCGTCGTCACCCATCCAGCTTTTTTCAGAATCCCATAAACACCTTGGAACAGAAACTGCGTATTCCTTAGCCGCTATTTCATCGAACTGACGAGCTATTTCTATATTTGTTGCAGCATCTTTTAATTCTGTAACTTTATTTACAAGCGTATCATTCTTCAAACTCTTCCACATAGTTTGATTTTCTGCCATTTCTTGTATATAAACTTCATCGTACTGAAGTATAAAATCTTTCCATTGCTCATAAGAAACAGCGGCGTGTCTTAACTCTAGCTCTGTAGCTACGTAATAATTTCCTACACCGTGTGCATTTAAGTTTTGCGTATCAATAAGTATCTGCTTGTACGGACCAAAGCCTTTTGGTATACTAACTGCTTTATCGCTACCAAGAAATCCATAGAATGGCAAAATTTGTTGACTAAGAGATGTTTGCAGTTCCCACTGGTGTTGCTGTAGATAATCAAAATGATTGTTTAATCCATCTTTTAATCTTCTAAGCTGTAGCTCGTCTCTATCTTTATTATTGTGGAAGTAGTACATCTCAACTTCTTGAGCGCCAACAACAAACTTATCTGTTGTTACGTTAGACACTTCATAGCCGAGATCTTGATTCTCAACATATATCTTTCTTTTTTCTAGACCGTAGATGTAATCTTTTACAGCGCCGTATCTTGGTTGTTTGGTTTTGTTTATACCATCTAACCTAATTATTCCTACCACTTGATTTTCTGGCTTATTGTTAACCTCAACCTCCCAGCGATTTCTCCAATAATATCTATTGCAAACGGGGTGGTCTATCACGGGTAATAGCGACACAAATAGATCGTGGCTTGTTATGTCACAAATCTCTTGAGCTAGTGATAATAAATCTAGTTGATCAAAATCCATAAAGTACATTTTAGGGATAAGATCTAATGGTAATCCAGTAAAGTCAACCACGTAGTTGTAGCCTCTAAAATTGATTACACCACCAAAGCCAGCGTCTTTGTATTCTCTAGGTAAATATCCATAGTTATCAAACAGAGAAGCTAAAGCCTGCGAGACCCTATACCAAGGGATGCCCTTTTCAGATCTACGAGAAAATCCTTGACCAGTAATTGGGAAGTCGCTACCTAGCCAACCCAAGTCTGCTATTTGCCCAGCGTAATCAGATAGTGTAAAGTCTACGTCGTCAGTTAAGAAAGTTGCCTTGTCAAAAGTTGGCGCAAAAGCACCAGTGTATCTAATCTTAGGTCCAACTATTTTTCCGTCTTTGTCTTTTGGTAAAAATGCTTCTGGATATATCAAAGATGGCGCATAGTAAGTGTCATCGTTTTGGTAGACCACTTCACCCCTAGAACCAACTTTCTTTTCAAGAATTCGCTTTCTTTCAAAACTGCTATCTAAGAAGCCTTGAAGTTCATCACTGGGATCATACTCTAAAAAGCCATATACATTAATAAAGTTTTTATTATTGTAGGTTGTGCCTTGATAGTTATTTAACAGGACTATAGCGTTAGATAGTATTTCTCTAGGGTCAGAGATTTTAGCGTTATATAAAGGTGCGCCACCATTACCTCTATTCTCAGTGTAGGTTTGCAATATGCCACCAAAAACAAAATGG
>Ga0213860_10000788_pt1 | contig 12769 bp, 9 predicted proteins | sample PICome_3_FD_160118 | JGI IMG/M metagenome (GOLD analysis project Ga0213860, IMG submission 160118) | Coastal seawater microbial communities near Pivers Island, North Carolina, United States - PICO550 | ecosystem: Environmental > Aquatic > Marine > Coastal | place: USA: North Carolina | collected...
TACGAAATAGAACAGGAAGATTTAGAAATAGCGCAAGAGTTACAAAAGCTATAGTAGGAAAAAGGGGTGGAGTTGAAATAGAATATACTTATATGAGAAACCCATATGAGACTTTTGAGCCCGGAGGAAGACAAGGAAGCACTTACAGAGATCCAAGAAAAATAATAGGAGAAAGTGTTAGAGAAATTGCCCGAGATATAATGGGCAAAAAGTTTATTAAAACAAGGAGAGTATAATGGCAGAAAGAGACCATACAACGAGAAGAAGTGCCATTGTAAATGCTTTTGTAACAAAATTAGAAGAAGTTGACGGTACTGGAGCATTTTTAACCGCTATTCATGATGTGTCCCCTCGACTAAAATTCTGGGATGAAATAACAGAATTTCCAGCAGTTCATTTAAATGCTGGAAGTGAAACCAGAGAATATTTAGGAGGAGGAGAAAAATTTAGATTTCTTACTATAACATTTAGATGTTATGTACATGATGAAGATTCAGTTGAAGCATTAGAACAATTATTAGAAGATGTCGAAACTGTTTTAGAGGTTAATAATCCTTTAACCTATGTTGATAACTTAGGGAATAATGTTGCTACTATACAAACAACAATTGTTAGTATAGATACTGACGAAGGAGTTTTAGAACCATATGGGATCGGTGAAATTATTTGCACGGTTCAATATTAAAAAGGAAAACAGCCACGGCAGACTAAAGTCTTCGCCAAAGCTCTTTTCATTAAATTAGGAGAAAATTAAAATGGCAGATACATTTTATTTTAGTCGAGATACCAAAGTCTATCTAACACCGACTGGATCCACAACTACAGGTTGGGAAATACCAGTATTAGACGGCTTTAGTTTCTCTCAAGGTACAAATACAAGTGAAGTAACTCTTAATGAGATGGCTGATTCAAATAATAAGAGTAGAAGAGCAAGACAAATGTTCACTGATTCTTATGCGCCAGCTGAATGGAGTTTTTCAACTTATATGAGACCTTTTGGAGCAGTGCCTGCGGGCTCTGACTCAACTTTATGGGAGCCAAGTGCTTCTATTGCTACTAATCAACAGCACGCTGTAGAAGAAGCACTCTGGGCATATTTTGTAGGAGCTACAGGATTTACTTTAGGTAATGGTAGTACTCCTTCTGCATGGTCAGGTCCAGACTTAGGAAATGGAGCAACTACTCCAATCGTACAAGATGATACTGATATGGATATTAATTTTATATCTTCAGAAGTAACAGCTTTAGGAGAATTTGATCTTTATTTCGAAATGGGCGGTGCAGGATCAGGAACAAAATTAACATATAAAATTGAAAAGTGTGTAGTTTCTTCAGCATCTATTGATTTTGATATAGATGGAATTGCTACAATTAACTGGAGTGGTTTTGGAAAACTAATTTCTGAGCATTCTTCAGCTTCTGTAACAATTACAAACAGTATTTCAGAAGGAACAACAGAAACTTCAAACTTTATCAGAAACAGATTAACAACTTTAGCAGCAACAACTGGAGGCAGTGGTAACTTTGATGCAAGTTATGACTTAGTACTAACAGGTGGTAATATTACTTTTGAAAACAATATTACTTATCTAACACCTGAAACTTTAGGAGTAGTTAATCAGCCTTTAGGTAATGTTACAGGTACAAGATCAGTAAGCGGTAACTTTACTTGTTACTTAAATAATGACACAGGTAAATCAGCAGAGTTATTTGAAGATATTATTGAGTCTACAACTACAATTACAAATGACTTTGATCTTACTTTTAGCATTGGAGGAGCAAACTCTCCGAAAGTAGTAATTAACATGCCAACTTGTCACTTAGAAGTTCCATCTCATTCAATTGAGGATATTATTTCTATTGATGCAGCGTTCCACGCTTTACCAACATCAGTAGATCCAGATAATACAGCAGGAAACTTTGAAGCTACAGTTAAGTATGTAGGTAACGACTTATCATAATTAAATTAACAGGGAGGGGTAATTCCCTCCCTCTTTTATAGGAAAAAATAATGACGGAACAGAAAAAAGAAAAAGTAACCTTAGCGAGTTTATTAACTCCAAGCAAAACAGTAACAGTTGACTATCCAGGAATGTCTGGATTCTCAGTTGATCTGTGTTATCTCGCAAGAGAAGAATTATTAAAACTTAGAAATAAATCAGTGACTCAAAAGTTTAACAGGAAAACAAGAGCTTTTGAAGACACATTAGATGAAGAAAAATTTTTGGTTGAATATGTAAAGGCAATTATAAAGGGATGGAAAGGCTTAAAATATTCTTACTTAGAAGAGCTTCTATTGGTGGATATAAGTAGCGTAGACCCTAATGATGAACTTGAATACAATCAAGAAAATGCAGAAACATTAATGAAAAATGCATCAGACTTTGATTCTTGGGTGACAGAAGTCACAGGAGAATTGGAAAATTTTACCAAGACCAAGTAGAACAAATACTTGGTTTATTAAAGCAGCATTTTAAAACAGGACAACTTTCCTTGGATGCATATTTAAATATGTGTGAACAATTAGGAGAAGACCCTGATCCAGAAAAGATGCCACCAACTATTGAGAATTATCCTCATGAAGTTCAGGTGGCATTTTTTATACACCAGTTATTACCAGACCGCTGGGAAGGAATGAGCGGTCATTATATGGGAAAAGATATGTCATCTTTAGGAACTTTGTTAGATGTTTGGAATGTAGAAGATAAAAAAACTGTAGTTTATTTTATAAAACACATTGAATCCAATCAAGCAAGACAGATAAATGAAGAAGCGGAACAAAGAAGAAAAGCTAAATCAAAACAGTCAAAAGGACAAGGCGGAATAAATTCTGCAAATATTAAAAGGTAAAGATGACAACAATTAATGGCGGAAAAATATTACTCAGATTAGATGATGGTAATACTATTGAGCTTTATACCAAAAAGACGAAACAAGCCAAAAAAGCCACAGACGATTTAAATAGAACTGAACAAACTCTAAATCGTAACTTCAAAGGCGCATCCAGACAATCGTCAAATACCACAAAAAACTTCTCGAAGATGGCGCAAGGCATCACGGGCGGTCTTGTGCCTGCATATGCTACCCTTGCTGCTAATATATTTGCTATTACAGCAGCTTTTAGGTTTTTGAAAGATGCGGCAGATTTAAGAATATTAGAACAAGGGCAATTAGAATACTCTCAAAGAACAGGACAATCTCTTGCAATATTAACAAGACAATTACAAGCAGCAACAGGAGCTCAGTTAGCTTTTGCAGAGGCTGCACAAGCAGTTGCTATTGGTACTGCAGCTGGTTTATCTGCACAACAAATTAATGAGCTGGGTGTCGTTGCAAAAAATGCTTCTCTTATGTTAGGAAGAGACTTAACAGATTCATTTAATAGATTAGTAAGAGGTGCTGTAAAAGCGGAACCAGAACTTTTAGACGAATTAGGTATTATTCTTCGTCTTGATACTGCTACAGAAAAATATGCACTTTCAATAGGTAAAGCAAAAAATCAACTAAATATATTTGAAAAATCACAGGCAGTTGTAAATGAAGTACTTGAGCAAGGGGAAGAAAAATTTGGAGGAGTTGAAACTCAAATTAATGAATTAGGTAAACTTGCAAAAGCTTTTGATGATTTAATAAATACTGTAAAAAGAGCAATTGGACCTATGGCAGAATTTATGGCAACCGTTCTTCAACAAAATACAGTAGCAACAGCAGGTATGGGTATATTAGCAGGTACTCAACTTATAAAAGCTGTTACTCCTGATATTCCTGCAACTGATTTAAAAGCAGAATTAAGAGGAGTTAGATCTTTTGTTAAAACCGAAGGAGTACTAACAGAGGCAGGAAAAGCTAAGTTTGGAAAACTAAAAACACAACAAGAATTACAAAATTTTGAACGATCATTAAGAGCTAAAAAATCAAAATTTCTTGACTATACTAATTTTACAAAACGAGAACATACAAAAATGCTTTTAGTTATTAAAGCAAATAATTTAAGAATGCAAGCAGATCACGGAAATGCTTTAGATAAGATGAAATTCAAATTTCTTTCAACTTTATACGTAATGCAAGCAGAATATGGAAAGTTTGTAGGAACTATGAAGTTTTTAGGTAGAGGACTGTTAATGGCTGTTTCTTTTATTGGGTATGCTGGAATTGCTATTTCTTTATTTGGAATTTTAAAACAATTAATGGATAAGTCCGATGAAGCTACAAGAAAATATAAAGCAGCACAAAAAGAGTTTGGAGAATTATATAGTAGAAATGCAGAAGATTTAGAAAAAACTATCAGAGGTTTAAAAACTCAAAATTCTTTAATGACAAATGCTTTGCAAACAGCAAGAGCTTTATCAAACATAGATTTTAGCAATCTACTAATGGGTCTTGAAGGAGGTCCTGGATCAGGTAGAAGCAGCCTTACTAATCTATCAAGATCTTTCTTAGGGCCTACAATGAGTAATCTTTTACAGGGAGCTGGAATGAAGTATGATGTAAAAGGACTAACAAGAGAGCATGAACAACTTTCAGAAGCACAAATAAAAGGACTTGAAGGAGTAAGAAGATCTTTAGCAGCAGAACAAACGTTACTAATTAAAAATAGTGATGCTTATGATCAGCACAACGATTTAATAAAGTTAATAAATGATACTTTAAAAGCAAATACAGATGGCGTACTTATGTCCAGCGGAGCTTATGAAGCTTTAATAAAAGGTTTTTCAGGAGTTGCAGAGGAAGGAACTATTGCACAAAATACTATGAAAGGCTTGGGAACGACTACTCAAATATTAGCAGCTTCGGCTTCTGATTTTGAAAAAACCTTAAATTCTTTTAAAGCTCCTCAAACTCAATTGACAAAATTAACTACTAATATACAACAAGCTGGATCAGCTTTATCAGGGCTGGGGGAACAGTTTAGTAAAATGCAAGCTAAAATGGATTTTAAAGTTGGAGGAACTACTTTTGATAAAGGAACCATGTCGATGTTAAGCACATTTTTATCAGAAAAAGATTTAGAAATAATAAAAGCATATGATAGACAATTAAATAGCTTAGCCAAGAGAAGAGATTTCTTTGAAGAAATAGGAGATACGAAAACAGCAGAAAAATATCAAGAAAGAATAACTAAAGTAGGTGCTATAGCTTTTGGCCGTATTGGAGAAAAAACAGAAGCAGAGGCTAAAAGACTTCATGATTTAGAAATGAAGATGATACGAGATAAAACAAAAGTACAAACTAATCTTGTTACTTTATCTATTGGGGCAACAAAATTGCAAACTAATCAGCTACAAAAACAATCAAAACTTGCACAAAACCAAATAGATATTCGAAATCAACAAATTTACTTAGCAGAGTTAGAGAATTTAGGATTAAAAAGAGATGATGCTCAAGTAGTGGCAGAAGAACAAAAACTACTTTTAATGCAGCAACAAGGAATAGCTTTAGAAAAACAACTTGATGATCAATATTTACTGGGTCAAGCTGCTAAAAATGCTTTTGAGACAGGAATATCAGGAGGCTTGAATGAATTAATGACAGGACAAGAGTCAAGTTTTAAAGATGCTATGGCTAAGGTGGCGAAAGGAGTATTTGAAGGAGTCTCAAAACAATTATCAGATCAGATGTCAAGAGGAATATCTAATTTCTTATTTGGAAACAAAGAAATGGAAACTTATCAAAGAGGCGCAGAAATAATTAGACAAGCACATATTGATGGAATACAGCAAGGTATGGGAACTAAAGTGGGAGATATTACTACTGGTAGTGATGATACCGGTTTCTTTGGAAAAACTATGAACTTCTTAGGAACTTTTGGAAGTTTCTTTGGGTTTGCAAAAGGTGGGATTACTCCTGTTTATGCAGCTTCTGGAGGTATGTTCAAAGGACCCAAGTCAGGATACCCTGCAATGTTACACGGAAATGAGGCAGTAGTACCACTACCAGATGGCAGATCAATTCCAGTTTCTGGAGGAATGGGCGGAAATGTGAATGTATCTATAAATATGACTACAGGAGAAACAAGTACTACTTCAAATGATGCAGAGCAAATGAATGCAATCGGACAGTCAATAGCACAAGCAGTACAAAACGAGTTAGAAAGACAACAAAGACCAGGCGGGATGTTAGCCCCTTATTAATAGATTATGGCAATAGGATTTAACGTAGGAGGAACTTTAGGAACTGTCGTACCAGACAAAGGTATAACTGTATCTAATACTCCAAGAGTACATACAGCAACTTTTGGTGATGGTTATGAGCATAGAATTGCTGACGGAATAAATAATTTACAGCAATCATTTTCAGTATCTTTTGCTACAAGACCTAAAGCAGATATTGATGATATAGTAGCATTTTTTGAATTAAAAAATGCAATAACTGCATTTGATTATACTTTTGCAGATACAAATGAAAGCGGAAATGAACAAACAATTAAAGTAATTTGTTCAACTTGGAGCCAGACTTGGGCATATGATGATTATTACAGTTTAACAGCAACTTTTAGGAGAGTTTACGAATCGTGAGTACAAACCAATTAATAGAAGATTTACAAAAACAAGCAGTAGCGTCGCCTATGGTAGAACTCTATGAGATACAAAAACCAAATGGAAGTTACGCATACATAACACCGGGAGAGGATAGCGATGGTAGTAGTTTACAATTATATGACTATGGTACAAATACTACTTTAAGAACTTATGCTCCTTATCCAGTTGTTGCAGGAGGATTTGAAACTAAAGTAACGGGTCCAATAGCAAGACCTTCTATTTCTTTTTCAAATGTTGGAAGTAATTTTACAACTTTAATTGGATCAACAGATATACCTTTAATGGTAGGAAAAAAGATAATAAGAAGATTAACATTAAAAAAGTATTTAGCGGGTGAAAGTGCAGACACAGGATCAGGACAACAATCAGTAGAATTTACAAGACAAGTTTGGACAATTTCAAAAGTAAAAAGTAGAGATGCAGTAGAAGTTAGTTTTGAACTTAAAGCACCTTTTGATCTTGAAGGAATTACAATACCTGCAAGACAAATAGTAGCAAATGCTTGCCCTTGGGAATATACGGGTGCATCACCAGAACTAACAGAGGCAAATAAATGCGGTGGATGTACTTGGAGAAAGGATGGAGTATTTAGACGTTCTTATGGCACTTCAGATAATGCGCAAAAAGTATATGTAACCTTAGATGATGAATATATTTATGATGACAGTTTAAGTTATACTGATTATACTGCAGCTGCTGGAAGTACTTCTTTTGCTGTAAACGATTTTATAAAGACAACAGATAATGCAGCAACTGAAATAACAACTGGTGGAGGATATAATAACGTAACAAATCTAACAAGATACTGGCAAGTTCGTACAGCAGGCACGAAAACAGCATTGGGAACACCTTCAGAAAGCAATAGTAATTTTGCGGTAATAAGAGTTTTTAATTCTACATATTCAGCATCTACTACTTATAAAGCATATACAGATGATAGATTAAACGAAATAGTAAAATCAGGAGATTTTCTTTGGAAAACAAAACAACCTACTGTAGGGAATGCTCCAGCATTTAGTGAGTTCTGGAGAAGAGCAGACGAATGCGGAAAAAGACTTGAATCTTGTAATAAAAGATATGGATTTAATCCTGTTTCTACTACAAGTGCTACTTCAAGAGGTAAAACGACTCTTCAAGATGCTATTCTTCCTTTTGGTGGCTTTCCAGGATCGAAGAACTTTGAATAAATTTTTAAACGAAATATTTGACCACGCTAAAAAAGAAGCACCAAGAGAAATGTGTGGACTTATTGTAGAGTTAGACAACGAAGAAAAATGGATTCCTTGTGAAAATAAATTTTTAGGAGAAAATCAATTTGAAATTGACCCAAAAGTTTTCGCAAAGTATCAACTGATTTCAAAAATAAAATATGTAGTCCATAGTCACTATATGCAAAATTGTAAACCAAGTCAGCATGATAAAAATGTTGCAAAAGTTTTGGGTATACCATTTTTAATTGTATCATACCCAGAAAAAGGAGTTGAGATTTATGACCCACGTTAAGTTAATGGGAGAAATAGGAGAAAAGTTCGGAACGGATTGGAACATGAATGTTTCTAATTTCCGTGATGTTTTTCGTCTTATAGAATGTCAGACTGAAGGGTTTAGAGAATACTTAGTAGACTGTGCTGAAAAAGGTGTAAATTTTACTATTCAAAATGGAGAAGATTTATTAGATGGACACTTCGATGCTTTAATTGCTCCTGTAAAAGATACTGTAGTTATAACTCCAGTTGCTGCAGGTGCCGGTGTGAAAGATGCTTTAAAAATTATTGCAGGTGCATTACTTTTATACTATGGAGCAAGTTTTATTAAAAGGTTTGATATTTTTACTACCGGAGGAGGTTCAGAAGTAGCAATGACTGAAGGATCTGCTGATGCAGCTGTAGCAGCAACGGAAGTAGGAGAAACAGTAACAGTGGCACAACCAATAGAATTAAACAAAGCAGGAGTAGCCGCAACAAAAATGACTCAAGCAGCAGGAGTAAGATTAGGAATGGACGGGGTTATGGGATATTTAACTCCAGATTCTCCTATTGGATCCGATGAAAGTTATTTATTTGACGGCCCGGAAAATAATATTCAACAAGGAGTTGCAGTTCCTTTACTATATGGGCAGTTAATGGTAGGTGGAAGTGTTATAAATTATGGATTAGAAGAAGTTGGTTTAGGAAAGTATGCAAATCAAGGATATGTACTTGTTACTGAAGATTCAGTTACAGCTTATAATACACCACTTGGAACAGGAGAATCTTCAGACTCGAGTAGTACAGGAACAACAACAATTACAGGTGGAAGTAGCGGTAAGGACATTGGAATAACAATAGTGGAGCATAGAGAATGAGTTACGCAAAAAAGAAATGGATGGACGCTCAAAGAGCGAAAAAGCAAAATAAACAATCAGGATCCCTTGCAAGAGCTGCGGGAGGCACAAGCACAATTGAAGGTGTTGATAATATTCCAGAACAAAACCAAACCTCCGTTGTTTATGATTTACTTTCAGAGGGTCCAATTGAAGGTTTAGTTGATGGTACAAATTCAATATATTTAGAGAAAACACCGGTAACAAGTTCAGACACAACTCACCAACCTGTTAGAGTTATAAATGCAGCATTTACAGCAAGTACTGGAACTGTAGTAGACTCTGATTCAGGAAATCTTTTTAGTGATTTATCGACTGACGATGGTAGAAGATATGTTAGAATACCTGGGGGTAAAAAAGTACGTACAGGAAATGGCAGTAGTGTAGGTATTTCGGGTACAGAAGGATCTACAATAATTACTGCAGATTCTTCTTTCTTTGCTACTGATGACTTAACTGAAATAGATCCAGCATCTACAACAAATACTGAAATAGATCCATCAATACCAAGACCTTATATTCGAATTGCAGGAGCAGGAGCAAATTCAAATGTTGACTTAGTTACTCCAATTATAAGATTTATAAGTGCTACATCCGTAGAGATTGGACAACCTCTTCCAAGAACTATTGCACATAAAACTGCTTCTATAGATAAAATAGCAACTATTAATACTATCTCTGATGCAAATACATTTACTATTTCTAATATTTCTCAAGTTGGCACTGCATCAAGAGATGTTTCTTCTGTAGAAGTTCATGTATCAAGCCCACAGTTAAGTGTAGAAGATGTAACTTATAATTATCAAAATTTTCAATATGCTTTCTTTAATGGATTACCCAATCAGCCTTACTTACCAGGATATAGAGGAATAGGAAGTTCTACTATCATAGATAATCCAAATAGAGCAATAGAACAGACTGCTGGTATTTTTGCATCAAACGATAACAATACAAATGGGGGATGGCACGAAACAAAAACTCCAGATGCTACTGCACAACCTGTTATAATAACTGATGCCTCTGTATCAAATCCAAATGATATAGATTCGATAAAATTAACATTTAAATCTTCAACTATGATTGCAACAAAACCAAGTAGTGGGGATGAAAAACCAGCAGAAGCTGAATTAAGAATATTCTTTGAGTATAAAAAGACTGGAGATGGAGCATTTACAAGAAGACAAATATTTGGCCCTACTCAAAGTGAATTAAATGCAAGAGCTTCAAATAGAAAGACAAGAACATGGGAGCACCCACATAACTCAGGAAAAATAAGATCAATAACTAAATCTCCTTTCGCCGAAAGTTTTGTAATAGATATTACACAATACAAACCCTTAACGAATTACCAAATAAGAATAGAAAGAACAAACCCTTCACAAGGTAAAAATGGTAACTACGAACATAGCAGTCCTTTAACTCTTGATTCAGTTGAGCATAGATTTGCAGATAAACTTTCTTATCCACATGCTGCATACGCGGCTTTAATCTTTGATGCTGAAACTTTTTCAAAGATACCTACAAGAGGATATGAAATAAAAGGTCTTAAAGTTAAAGTTCCTACAAACTACTTTCCAAAGGGAGAAGGAGGAAGAACTTCAGGACAATATGATAGAAATGTAACTACTGGTGCTGATGCAGGAAGCTATCAAAAATGGGATGGTAACTTTCGAGGAGATACTGATGTTTTCTCTGCAGGAAATGCTAACTATGAATTAGTATGGACAGACAATCCTGCATGGATTTTTTACGACTTAGTTACAAATAAAAGATATGGTATTGGAAAGTATATAGATGCAAGTCAGATCGATAAATATGAGCTATATAAAATTGCGAGATATTGTGATGAATTAGTTTCTGATGGAAAGGGCGGAACAGAGCCAAGATTTAGTGCAAACGTTTATATCAAAGAAAGTGCTGATGCCTTAAAAGTTTTAAAAGATATTACTCAAGTATTTAGAGGAATGTTATATTGGTTAGATGGTGAAATACAATTTTCACAAAATAGATACCAACAACCAGTTTACACTTTTTCAAAAGCAAATGTAATTGATAAATTTAAATATACATCTACTGCAAGTGAATTTAGATCAAACCAAGTAAGAGTAACTTGGAATGATCCAGAATCAATGTATAAAAAGCAAGTAGAAATTGTAGAAGATACAAATAATATATTAGAAACTGGAAAAATAGTTGCAAAAGATGTACTTGCTTTTGGTTGTACTTCAAGAGGACAAGCACATAGATTTGGTAAATGGACTCTATTTACAGAAATTTTAGAAAATGAAGTAGTTAGTTTTCAAACTTCAATTAATGCTGGATTCTTAAAACCAGGAGATGTAGTACTTTTACAAGATGCAGATAGAGATGTTATTTCTAACTCTGGTAGATTATCTTCCTCTAGCTCAACTACAGAAGTTAACTTAGATAGAGCAGTAAATCTTTCAAGTGGAAATACATTTAAACTTTCTGTAATGTATCCAGAAGGCGGAGCTTACCTAACAGATACACAAGCTACAATAAATAACGATCCAGACAATGCATCAAATACTGCTAATTTTAGTAGAGGGGATCTTATTACTCATGCAAAAGTTGATGGAACCGTTGTAAAAATAACAAACTCTACTCAAGCACAAAATGCAGTAGATAGCAGTGGTAATAAAATAGAATTAGTTTGGAATCCAAATTCAAGAGTTGAGACTCAAACAATCTCTACTACAGGAGCTTCAGTTTCTCAGGTAACTGTATCCAGCGAATTTACTTCTCCTCCCTCTCCAGATTTTATGTGGGCAATAAGAGAGTATGATACTGATGGTACTTTAGTAAGTGGGTCTGCGCAACAATATGTAATTACAGAAATTAAAGAAGAAGATACTATGACTTATGGTATTACTGCAGCCAAATATGAAGCTTCTAAGTTTGATTTAGTAGATAGAGGCTATGTTCTCGATGTTGGAGTAGATACAAATAAATTACCTTCTTACGATGAACTAACTCCTGCCCCTTCAACTTTATCTCTAAATTTAGTAAAATCTTTTAATACAGGATTAAATGATGAAACAGATAATCCAGGTATAACTAATAAAATAAGAATAAACTGGGGAACTGTATTAAATAGTGATGGCACTCAATATCAACACTTAAGCCACTTTGAAATAAAACATAATATAGATAGTTTAAAATTAAATAAATTTAAGAGAGTTACTGCACCAAAAGATGAGACTACGATAGCTATTCCTTTTGATGGTGCTGGTACTTATATAGTTCAAATACAAGCAGTAAATGTAAATGGAGGAAAATCTTCAATTGTACAAAGAAAAATAGAGGTTACTGCAAAAGCACTTACAACTGATGGCCCAATTATTACAAAGATTCCAAGAAAAGGAAGAATAGATCATCATATTCAGTGTAGCACTTCTACTTTATCTGTAGCAACAAAACAATACAAAGTTGAAAATTCAGAAGGTAGTGTATTTATAAACCCTTCAAACGGTAATACTGCTTCTTATCAGCAAGACTTTACAGGTATGTCTTCAGGCGATGAAGCTTATTTACTGTTTGATGCTTCTGAAAGCGCAACATCAGGAGATAGATTAAAAGCAGTAAAAGTTGTAGAAGATACTACAGCAGCAATTCCTGTTGGAGTCGATGAAAACAGCGTAGCTCAAACTATCACTCCAGGTTTTACTTATTTAGCAGAAGTAGGGGCTTCAAATAATGGTATAACAGCAGCAACGGGAACTATTTCAGGTAGTGAAGGTGATACTATTATCACAGGATCTTCAACAACTTTTACAAGTGATTTTGAAAATGGAGATAGAATCATTATTGATGGTGCAGGAGCAACACGTTTCTATAGTACTATTAA
>Ga0213860_10000789_pt1 | contig 12768 bp, 15 predicted proteins | sample PICome_3_FD_160118 | JGI IMG/M metagenome (GOLD analysis project Ga0213860, IMG submission 160118) | Coastal seawater microbial communities near Pivers Island, North Carolina, United States - PICO550 | ecosystem: Environmental > Aquatic > Marine > Coastal | place: USA: North Carolina...
AGTGGTAATAGCTCATCGAGTGTGTCCTCTACTAGTTCTGCTGGGATGACAAGTTGAAAGATCCCAGGAACTTTACCTGCGAGATCGTCTTGGTGTACTACTTGAACAAGGCTTTCCAGAGAATCTGCAGCTGCAGTAATATACCCGTTCGCTGCTGCTTCTTCTGCCTTGGCGACATTTCTTCGGTAACCATAAACTTCAATACCTGTTTTCAACATACGGCGGGACATGCCTTCGCCCATCCTACCTAAACCGATTAGTCCTACTTTCATTTGTCTTTGAATAAATTTTCAACTTGTTCACGAGCGTCAGCAAGTTTTTTCTTCTCACGCTCTGTGTGTTTATACCCATATTTACCATGGAAGATAGCGTGACCTTGACAGAACATGGTCACACCAAATACCAGGGCAAGGACAATGCCTATCCATTCTATTACTATAATGTGATTTTCAACCATGGTAGTAGCGGGGGTATTACTCCAATGAGTCGAAGAAGACCTTCAGCAAAAAGTGCAAGAACAACCCAACCAACACACATTGAGATAATTGAAGCATTACGATTGTGTTTGCGTATGGCATCATCAATCATCTCCTGAACTTCCTCTTTAGTTGTGAATTCGGGCGGTTCCACACCTTTGCCCCAGTTCTTAAACATGGATCATCTCCATAGCATCCTTTAGTTCTTTTGAGTGGTGTAGTTCATCATTCAAGATCTCAAGGATCTTATCGTCATGCCCTTTCAGAGCAAGAAACTTTGCGTAAGTTTCTGCTGCATGAATCTCTACTTCATAGGAGAGATGGTAAGCAAGGCGAGGAGATACCCAATAATAAACCACGTTAGTCCAATAGTAGATAAGGACGAGATGCTTGGCAACAAAACGATCGATAAAATAAGCACTGCCGCCCCTGCTTTCCATGTATTCCAGATGCTCTGTTTCATTGACTGACTGCTCGAAGTGCTGTTTCATCAAATATAGATGCTCGGGACCGCGAAGTCCCATGCTTTCACGAAAATGTAATACGCTCAAGAACGCAAAATAGGGTGCCCGAGCGATTTCCTCAAGCACCCAAAACCGTTGATAGTCTCTACCTTGGTAGAGAAAATCTAATATTGCAACAGTGATATCTAAAACGAACCTGTTGATTGTTTGCATTATTCTACATGCACAGTGCCGATCATGCCTGCACCTTTGTGGGGACCACACCAGTAAGTGTAATCACCTGCTTCGGAGAAGGTTACATCGAACTCTTCACCAGGCATCATTGCTAATGGCTCGTGAGAAATTTCAGGATGATCTTCTACCACAACATTGTGAGGTGGAAGCATGTTGTTGACGAAGTGAACCGACTCACCAGCTGAAATAGTAACTTCTGCTGGATCAAAAACTAGGTTCCCGTTGGAACCCATCTGTACATCTACTGCCCACGCAGGAGCAGCGAGAAATAGTGTCGCGAGAAAAGCGAATAAAATTCTCATTTGTTTGCTGAATATTGATCTTGATAAGTTTTGAGCTTATTAATAAGATCATCATATTGTTCCCACATATACTCTGAACCTGTCTTCTCTTGGTAGAGTTCACAGGCAGTGATCAGACGGTAGATGTCGGTGTCGTTTAGACGCATTTCAGGTTCAAAACTCATAACTAATTATAGGTATATCAATCAATATTCAATAAATTTAACAATGTTTTTACATGTTATGTCAGCAATTCCACGCACGAAGTGACTTGTTGATTCTGCTGTCCTTATCGTTGGCGGTTTTCTTGCTGGTTAATTTCTTTTTCATGCCCTTCATTCGAGCACAAAATGATGCCCTACGGGGGTTTCCAACCTTCTTGCTTGGTGCCTTGAGGTCTGATCCAGGATTCTCTCTTTCGTAAGACTTTCTTCCTTTCTCGTTAAGTCCTCCAGATTTTTTCTTTCCTTCTTTTCTGGTCCAGGCTGCTTCGGTGATGTCACTACGCAGTTGCTTAAACGACTTCATATTTATGAATCCGTATCATCTTCCTTTTTATTTATTTGCTTTAGCATCTTTTGCAAGTCTGCTGTGCTACCTACAAATAAATTGTTTGTGGTGTTCTGTGCAGGACCCTTCGTAGGTGCGTCCAGGTCTTTCATTTTCTTCTGTAGGTCAATCAGTTTGTCAGTGGTGTCTGCAACCTGCTTCATAGCGTTCACAGCGACCTCATACGCTCTTGGGTGCCCTGACTCCTGTGCAACCTCTAACGCCCCGTTGAGCGCCTCCTGACCCTTGTCAATGAGGTTGTACAGTTGTGCTCGCGTGTAGTCGTAGTCTTTATCCTGGTGTGCCTGCTCTTTCTTTTCGGGAACTGGTTTGGATGGTTGTGATTGTTCGATTGCAGTCTCTTCAGATTCGACTTCGATATCAAAGATATCTTCCATGTTCTTTTCAAATTCGTTCATAACAAATCAATACCCTCGTTAAATCCAAAGTCGTCTGTACTGATGACAAGTGCATCGTCTTGTGCATCGATAACACCATCCTGGTTCTTGTCTTCCAGTGCCTTGGGTGTATATGTAAGTTGTGTATGTCTGTTGTCTGGAGATCCATTCTTGTCTCCAGTTGCTTCGATAATTGTTGCCTTCTTGATAACACCAGACTTGGTGAAAGGACCGTAGATGTAAGATCTAGCAGTGAAGTTCAACGTCCATACAATACTTCTTCTGTCTAGAAAATCACCATCCCAATCATCTTCATAGTTGATGTTGTTCAGGTTGATAGTAACATCTTTCTTCTCTCCCATGTCTGGGATCATGTTCAACGTAATGTTGAAATTTGGTTGGAAGAACGGAAGTATTTGCTCAAGAATCTGTAGTCCGTCGTCTTGTGACTTGGCGATGATGCCGAGTTCAAACTCCATGTTATAGGGTACGGGCACGTATTGTACAGAGAGGGATTCTCCATCTGCATCAATAGTCTTCTTAAGCTTTTGGGTTGCTGTGATTTTTCTGGATGTGTCATAAGAAATATTCGTCATCTCAAAATAGAGACGAGGCAAGGTGATCGCGATCTTTTTATCAACGTCAGGGTTCTGTTCTAGTCTTGCTAGAAATTTCTGCTTGGGACCATAAGCAAGAGGAACCTTCTCTGCTTCAATCACAGTTCCAGTAGAAGGATCTTTCTTCCTGATTTCAATGTTGTTGAATAGTGTACCGAAACCGATTACTGTTTTCCTAATCGCTTCGTTATAAAAATGTGGTCCTAGCATCAGAATTCACCAGTAACGTTGCCATACTCTCCAAATGGATTCACTTCGGTAAAGTCAAGTAGATCATTAGCCGTAGTCTCAATGTATTTATTATCAGCGTACTGGACGTTTTCTAGTGATAGATTGTCTACCGTAACGCTGTCTTGTACAGTGCCACTTTCCGCTCCAGTGATAGTTTCACCAGGAGTAAAGTTGCCATTTCTATTGATAAGTTTGAGTTCATGGGTATCTCTATCCCAGAACGAAACTTCTGCTGTAGTTCCTGTCGTGCCACCAGTCACAGTCTCTCCAAGAGAGTAGTGTGTGGTTGCAAGTGGATCCATAGCAAGTGTGATCGAAGGTGCAAAGACTTCTTCAATGACATCAATTTCTTCAATGCCTGTCTCGAACTCGTCGTTACCAAGCTCGTAGATCTCTGCAGTCATTGTATAAATGTAGTTCTTACCTAACTGGTAGAACGGTGCTTCCCTCTCTACAAACTTGATCTCATACAGATCTTCTGTGAGTGGTAGATAGATAAGGTCTCCCTCATTAGGTCTACCATCTACGGTAGTGATGTCAGCAAACTCTTGGAATACCTGACTCCATCTGTTCTGTGACACCACCATTGTGATCTCATCAGTGATACGTAGACCAAATTTACTAATGAATTCAGATGGTGATCCAAATCCCTCAACGTTGATCAGTAGCATCTCGATCATGTATTGAGTCTTAAACTCGGAATACAGGATGTCATTGAGTGCTACATCTTTGATCATCTTCCTTGGAAGATAGTAGACATCGCTGCCGAACAATTTGATCTGCTCATCCACTAAACTTTGGATAAGGTTCTGCTCGGTGTTAACACCACCATGTTGCGGGAAGTAGATACTTTTCATCCGATCATATCCATTGGGGGAAGCTCATAGTAGGTTGCACTTTTCTCCATGAGAGCATCGATCTCTTTCTGTGCATCCTCAAACAACTGTCTGCCGTTAAGTGATACACCACCAGGCAGTTGTACGTTGTTAAACTTGATTAGGTTCTGACCCCACTGTCTCTTGATCAGTGCAGTTAGATACTGCTTGACAAAACTATCATTGTAGACTTGAGTGAAGTCATCAGGATCCAAGAAACGATAGCACTCGATTAGGAGGAAGTTACCTTCTACCATTCTGTGCTTATCGATATCAATGAATAGTCTGTCCTGTCTCTGATTAAACCTAAACTGTACCAGAGATCCAGTCTGAACAATCATGTCAAGCGTTTCAAAATACTGCTTGATCATGTAGTAGTTCGTCATGTCAAAATTACCAAAAGCAAATCCTGACGAGAAGGAAAAGATATCCATCAAGAAATACTGGTTGTTCATACCAAAGAGATTGTTCCTCGCAAAGTTAGAGGAGATGCCCATAACTTTGGAGATGCCAACTACATGCTCTGGCACTTCAATGAAGTTCTTTCTACTGATCCAGGTAGCAGCATCAGGAGCTGGTGTTGATGACGTTTCATCTGCACCATCAAATCTCGTTACATCATCTGCTGTAATCTCATGCTTGAGATACATCTTTTCGACACCATCCATGTGTCGCTCACGGTAGTATTGAAAAGCGTCATCAATCAGGTCATCCAGTTGATCGTCATCTACGTTGATTTCGAGAACTGGATGACCGAGACGCCTCAAACAATACTCCTTGAGTTCTTGTCTACTAGAGGGTTCTGCCATGTGTGCTCCTTATGCCTGTGCTTCAGACCAGCGAATGTTAAGCGTTGCATTAACCGCACTACCAGAAGTTAGATATGCGTTAATCGCTAGTACGTCTGGACCGTTGGGGAATGTACCTCTACCGCCGATTGGCGTGTTGGTAAGTTCCTTCAGTTCAGAAAGATCGATTGTATCTCTAGATCCAGGTGCTGCAGTGAAAGCGAAGACCTGCTCTCCAGGAGTTGCTGCACCAGTCAGAGGCTGGAACGAGTAGGTCGTGCTGCCTGCTGTGCCTGCTCTAGTTCGGTCAGAGAATCTGATCCAAGTTGTGCTGCTATTTCTTCTGAAGATACTAACAACCGTGGTTCCTCCTCTCAAGTCACCACCAGTTACTTCGTAACCGATCTGTACACCACCGATATCGGATGTGTTAAAGAAGACATAGTTGGAAGAGTAGTTCTGGGTTCCAGCGTTAGTTGCCGTAACAGGTGACTGACCTCCAATGAATGTAATATCACCACCAGATGCAATCTGTGCGAACGATGGTTGTCCACCAGCACCACCACTATTCAGACCACCCCAGGTAACGTCGTTTGGATTAGTTGGGTAGTTCTTGGGATTAAGAACACCCTCAACGATGACGCCTTGGGAGTTGCTACCACCCTGTGTGGTAATCTCAATGTTCTTGAGCAGCAACTGTGCTCTGTTGATCAGTTCTCTCTCACCCAGGTCGCCCGTGATAGCGTTAGAAACACTAGGCGATAGTCTGATCAGGAAGATGGTAGACTTCGTGGTTGTAAGTTCAATCTCTTTTTCCTGATAGTTAAACAGGTATCCACGATCTTCATCGAATCCACCGTCAGTCAGGAATGCAGAACCCCAGTGATTAATCTGTGGAGTTGCTGTGTTGGATAGTAAGATAACACCAGCGTTAGCATTGTGATTGTCTGCACTACCTGCGAGGAAGGTTCTTTGCGAACCAGCAACGAAGTTGGTGTAGTTTGCAGATCTGGTTAGACCAGAAAGAGTGTTGTTCAGTTTAGAGGTGTATCTAACAATCTCGTTGTTGATCAGTACAGTACCACTTTGTGGGAACAAGGAAGCATCCTTGAGCACCATAGTCTCGGTTTCTGCAGATGAGAGTGCTGTTTGTAGTTTGTTCTTCGCACCCTCGTTGATAACCTCATAGCGAACGGGTAGGTTACCAGAACGCATGAACGCTTCGTTGTTTCTGTTGTTGTTCTTGAGTCTGTGACAGAAGACGAAATTACCAGATGGACCTCTGAACATCCAGTCGATGAATCCAGCACCATACCAGGTATACTGGAATCCGATCATCTGCATTCTGTTGATCTCAATGTCGTATCCAGACTTACCAGTGCCGTCACATCTATCAATGTTCCACTCGTTCTGTGGAATAATAATTTCTTTAGTCAGTGCTGCTTTAACATTAGTTGCATTAGCAACGCCTCTAAAGTCTGGGTTGATGGACAGGAGTTGGTCTCCTTGGATATCAGTAACAACGTGGGACATGCCACGAATAACAATTCTGTCACCAACAGACAACTGTTCAGTAAATTTAGTATTTGTTCCGACCAGTTCGTTAGAGTCTGGTGTGGCAGTTACAGTACCAGCAATCTGATACGTAGAAGATCTCAAACCAACTGCAATTTTTGTTCCGTCATACTGGAAGAAGATGCCGTTCTGGTCGTCGAATGCACCAGCACGAACCGTAGCACCTTGCCATCTATACAGAGCAACAGAAGGTTGATCACCGAATGCTGCTTGTGCAGATGCTAGACTGTTCTTCGCAATGACAGTAAATGTAATTTCATCAATAACCGATGCTACAGTATAGTGATCGTTATATCCTGTCGTGGTCAAACCAGTCAACTGAATTTCTGCACCAACCTGTAGACCGTGGTTGAGGTCGTCGGTAACGCAAGTGATGATACTACCAATTGAAGTGCCATTTGCAGCAACACTTCTCAAGTCATAAGAAGGTGCGAATAGAGCACCAGTGGTATACATAATACCTTTACCAGACTGGTATCTGATGTACTTCTTGGATTGACGAACTGCCTGTGCGCCGTGAGCAGGAGAACCTGTACCCAACTGAACACCACCGTCGAATGGTCTGTGTGTATAGAACGAGTCGGTTCTTGGATACACAACACCAGTGATACCACCAGAGACGTTGCCTGTTGATCTTGCGGTGAAGGTGAAGTTATCTAGACCAGGTACTTCATCAACGAAGAAAGGACCAGATGCTAGATCGTGACCATTACCACTAGATGTGATAGATGTCAGAATAGTGTCTCCAGGAACCAGACCATGGTTCGATGAGAACTCTACGTTGATCTTTGCGATAGCAGAGTATGTAACTGTAGAGTTTGCGCCAATGACATTAGTGGTTGCAGCAGACAGAGAAACTGCTGGGAAGAATGCAATGGTATCGCCACTAACTGGTGTACCAGTAGCACTTGCTAGTTGAATTGCGCCAGAAGCATCAACGTCATCGACAGTAATTGTCATATCGTTGGTTGGTGACGCACCACCCAGAGATGTGCCTGGGATGACAAATTGATAACCCAATTTGTAACCTTCGCCAGCGTTAGAAATTTCTGGAGTGTAGCTGCCGCTAGAAATTCTAGGAATGAAGGTTGCGTTGAATGCAATTGGGTTTGGATTCATGTTGAGGTATGTTTGGTTACCATCCCATGGAGTACCCGTGTGAGTGATACCAGTGATGCCACCCTGTGCATTAACAGTTTGTACAGTGATGGTCAAATCATGGGTGCCAAATGTACCACCTAGTTGATCACCAGTGATAACAATGGTATCGCCGTTTTGATATGCCTGACCAGGGTTAGCAATACCTACGTTATACGTTGGAGTAGTGCTGCTGGTAGCGTTTGGTGTGACGTTGTTGGTGGTCATCGTCTGCGTGTCAGCAGCATTACCACCTTGATCTTCTGTTAGTACAGAAATTGTAAATGCTGTACCAGCAGTAAGTGCTGTCAATTCCAGAGTGTCACTAGTTGCACCAGTAGTTGCTTGTACAACACTAGATCCTGTAGATGGATCATTGATAGCAGCAACCAAACCATTTCTAACAGCAACAATGGTATCACCAGCATTTGCTGTATAGGTATAGTCATTGGTTCCATTGATGGTGATTCTGAAAGTATCATCTCCTTCAATAGTACCGCCAATGACGACGTTATCTACCTGTGCAGTTGAGATACCAGCACCAATTCTTTCAATTTGGAATCCTGCATTGATACCACTACCAGTTGTGGAAGATTGTCCTACACCAGCATAATTTGCTGTGGAAGGAATTGCTGTACCAGTAACGTTGAATCCAAGAATTTCTCCAGATGTACCAACTGCGGTGATGGAGATGGTTAGATCATTGATTGGTGACGTGCCACCCAATGCGTTACCATATACAACTAGGTCTTCTCCAACAGCGAAGTTTTGTCCAGCATTTTGTAGTTGGTTGCTAGCAACACCAGTAAAACTTAAACCAGTAATTTCTCCGTTGATTCCAACCGAAGTAATTGTGATAGTTAGATCGTTTGTGCTAGTTGCGCCACCAAGATCAGCACCATCAATAGTGATAGTTTCATTTATAGAGTAATCACTACCAGATGAAGAAGTAAAGATATTGGCATATGATGGAGATGCACCACCAATTCTTTCTACAACAAATTCTGCACCGTTACCCAACTGACCAGAGTATGCGCCAGTTACTTGGTTGTAGTAGTTTTGAGTGTTGATAACAACAGTTGAGTATGAACCATTCTCTCTGGTAATATCAAACTGTGCTCCAGTACCGTTACCAAAGTTCAGTGGAGTTGCTGCTGTTGGTTGAGAAACGAAGCTGTTACCAGTCTTATTAATTTGGTATGGTGAAGATAGAGTTACAACATTTCCAGAAATGTTGGTAACGAAGATAGCATTACCACCACCATCATCCAAAGAAGATCCTACCTCAATAGAAGCAGTATCGTTGAATGTGATCTCTGACACTGGAGCAGTGAAAGAGTCGGTAATGTTTAGTGTAGCGTTTGTGCTGATGACAGAAGTTACCTGTGTACCAGTTGGAAGACCGATTCCAGATAGAGGAGCACCGATGGGAGGTAGTGCAGAAGCTGGTTGTACACCAAGTCTTGTCGTCCCTTGTGGGTTAGATCCTTTTGTTTGGAAACTACCAGAAGCACCATTGGTTACTACGCTGAATATTGGGTTAGTACCAATTGCAGCACCAGTGTAGAATCCTGCTTGCTTCAGTACAGTAAATGAAGACAGCAATGGAGTAGCAGGAGTTGTTCCTACTTTTGCTTTAGCATAGTAGGTAAACTGTGTTGCGCTAGGAACAGCGTCGATGATGAACGAACCTTCTGCTTTTGCGAAACCAGAGACAGCATCATCCAGACCCTTAATAGAAATAGGATCGCCAATACTCAAACCATGATCCAGGACTGTATCAACAGTAATTTTCGATGGACCAATAGCACCTGATCCAGCAGATGCGTCGGTTGTAACAGCAACGAGACCGATGTCAGATCCAGGAACTTCGTAGATAGAAGGATAACCACGCAGCAGGTCAAGAGACTGCCACTTGGTTGGTTGAATGCCATACTCAAAGTCAGCGTCAAGCATCGATTGAGGTTCTGCAAACCTCATACGTTCGATAGCATCAGTACCGAAGTCGTATGGTCTAGTTCTTTGCTCTTCTGCTTCTACAAAGATTAGGATCTTGTCAGTAGCAAACTGTGCAGAAGTATCATACAGAAACGTAATGGTTGTCACACCATTTGATAACGTATTACTGTATGGGAAGTCTGGGTCAGATCCGTCTGACGTTGATGTGAACTCTACCGAAATCGGTAAGGACGGATCACTAAAGTTGTATAAAAATTGGTTGCTGGTAGCATTGGTGATGATCAGAATCTGATCAACATCTACCTTATCCAGGATCTTTAGAGTACCGACACCAGCGATACCTGGGGAGAATACATAGTCTCTAATTTGTCGTTTTGCCATTTATAAACTCCGTGATTATCCTAGTGCGATAGAGAATGCTACAACCTTACTATCAACGTACTTGCGGTTTGCAGCGTCCGTTGCGGCAGCAGGATCTGCCAGATTCGTTACTTTATTATTTAGAAGATCGAGATCACCTAGGAATCCACCTTGAGGATCCAAAATTCCTGTTACAGTAACGTCTCCAGTGGTTGCATTTAAGACGACTTTGTTAGATCCTGCAGTGATATTTCCAGTAGTTGCGATAGTACCTGCTGTTAAAACTCCAGAGGTTGCGATATTACCAGTAGAGTCTGTGATACTTACAGTGCCAGAACCAGTTGCGATATCACCCTTTACAGTTAGATTTGCTGGAACAGCATCAGTACCTAGTGTAAGTGCCTTCTCGGCATTCAATGGTTCTTTCAGTGTGGTGGTGCCTTGTACTTCTAGAGCATCTCTCAAGAGAGTTGAACCACCTACATCCAATTGACCAGCAACTGTGAAGTCTGTGGAAACTACGGAGTAGTTGAACTTTGCGTAGACAGAGAAGGATACATCAGCAGTATCTGTGAATACAACTACTGATTGCCCACCACGAATTTTTAAGTTAGTTCTTTGATAAGAAGTTCTGGGAACAATGTCTCTATTGTATTCCAGATATTGATCAGAAGTAATTGTAGTACCAGCACCTTCATCACTGATTGCTACTCTAAATCTAGCAGGTGATGGTCCCTGGTTTGCAACAAACAAACTGATCAGTGCCTCTTCACCAGCAGGAACTGTATAGATTGCTGTGTTTTGTTTTGGTGTTGGTAGAGATGCTGCAACGAATCCAGTATCAGTTGGGTCATCTTGGAGCTGACCGTGGAGAACAAATGATGCGTTATCGCAACTTGCCCATACAACTAGAGATTGGTCGCCACCATAATAGATGGTATCGCTTTCATAACTCTGACCTTCACCAATCTCATAATCAAATAAGATATAGTTTTCAGGGTTGAAGTCTGTAAGACCTCCGCTAGAAACACCGATTCTAACCCGAATTGGATAAGGATCTTTATGTGTAATCGAAATTTTACCCTCTACAACTTTGCCTGTTGGGGCAGTATGTAGTGCGACTCTAGTTTTTTTAGGTGAAACGAGAGACGCTAAATATCCAAAAGTGGGATTAGACATCTTGTTGTCGCTATAGTCCTTCTGTGTTATACTTATTTATACTGCTCTATAATACGATGCCTAAACTGATTACGGGATGCAATGGATTCATTGGAAAGAAGTTTGCAGAAAAACACCATCCATTCATTGGCGTAGAAGATTATAATGCATGGGCAATGCTTGAGAACTTTAATGGTTGGGAAGACATCGATGAGATTATTCACATGGGTGCAATCTCTTCTACTACCTGCACAGATGAAGAGAGACTCACTTGTTTTAACGTAGAGTTTTCTATAGAATTATTCGAGAAAGCATTGAAGCATGGTATTCCTGTAAAGTATGCATCATCTGCTTCTGTGTATGGCAACAGAACTGATGGTGGACTAGACCCTCTCAACCTATATGCAAAGTCAAAGGTTGCTGTGGATCTATGGGTATCTGAAAACATTGATAGGTTTGACCTCATTCAAGGATTTAGATTCTTCAATGTATATGGTCTAGGCGAAGAACATAAAGGCAATCAACGCAGTCCTGTAAGCAAGTTTGCAGAGCAAGCAGTACAGAATGGTGTGATTGAAATCTTTGAGGGATCTGAAAACTGTAAGAGAGACTTCATCTGGGTGGATGATGTTGTAGACATTGTAGACAACAACGGTGCTGGATCTGGTATCTATGACCTAGGATCTGGACACGTCTATTCTTTCAGACAAGTAGCAGAAATCATTGCAGAAAAATTCGGGGCGGAGATCAAAGAGATCCCCTTCCCCGAACATCTGAAAGACAAGTATCAATACAATACTTTTTCTAATTTTAAGTGGGATGAAAAAGAGTTCATCTCAATTGAGACCTACATCAGTCACCTTTCTTTACTCGATAAGAATCAGACTCAAAGTGTGTAGTAGAGAACTCATACATCTCTGTATCTTCTAACGCCTTCATTTGATGACGCAATTCCCTGGGGACTTCAAACTTGTCTCCAGGGGTTAGTATTAGTGTGTCTGCATCTGTAAAATCATCCATGTATCCGTACACTAACTGTAGTTTACCTGAATGAATGTAAAACGTTTCTTCTTTTTTCTTGTGATAATGCCAGGAACACCGCTTTCCTTTTGCAAAGAATAAAAGTTTTCCACAGTATTTTTCGTTGTTGACGATCCATTTCTCGTGACCCCAACCTTTTGGGACGAACTTAATTGAAGAACTCATGGTCGCTGACTCCTTTGTCGTCAATGTATATATCTCCAGAAGGTTTACCTAGATACAGATCGTTGAACATGCATCCCCAGTTACATAATTGCTTCTTGGTGAACTCGTAGAATTCATCATATGCTTTCTGGCGATCGTTATTATAGCGTCCCATACCTCTAGCTGTGAAGTAGTATACTTCATGCCCTTCGATGTATAGTTGATTGATTCTACTGATACGATCCGTCCTGGGTCTGGCATGAGTGTATACAGCATCACCTTCACCAGGGAAGCAGATAGTGCCGTCAATATCAACAACGTATTTCATTTACATCATCTTTGGATAGAACATAAGTGCCGAAGTGTGTAACGGCAATTGCTGCTGCTTTATTTGCATAAGGAATAGCACGATCAATCGTACCAAGCAACAGATAGAAATGTACCAGAGCTGCTAGGAACGTATCACCAGCACCTGCTACAT